>Ga0208379_1000411_pt1 | contig 19193 bp, 15 predicted proteins | sample CryBogCBE02Aug07_FD_184559 | JGI IMG/M metagenome (GOLD analysis project Ga0208379, IMG submission 184559) | Freshwater microbial communities from Crystal Bog, Wisconsin, USA - CBE02Aug07 (SPAdes) | ecosystem: Environmental > Aquatic > Freshwater > Lake | place: Crystal Bog, Wisconsin, USA... | reverse complement strand
GTAGTAGATCTACATAGTGTTGATAAACTGCTAAGTCTGTTGCCATCGTGTTTCTCCTTTGTGTTGTAATGTATTTATTATAACTGATATATTTACAGATGTAAAGTGGTTAAAACGATTCATTTTATCCAGAGACAACGATTTTCAGGATTGGCTTGTCGTTTGATCTTATCCCAAACTTGACCTATGTGCATCCTAGATTCTTTGTCCAATACACTGCCTAGACTATCCTTGGTTTCAAATACTATCTGCGGATCATCAGATTGTGTGATCCAATAATCTCTAGTAGTGGCGAATATCCAAATATTATGATCTGGACTAAAGGCCAGGCACATGTCGTGATCTTGATTATACCCACCTCCGGGTTTGTAGATGTTATAGAGATGTAGAGGACCTAATGCGTCTCCGGCATAGGCCACTACCATATCCTTTTGCCAACTGCGGAGATCAGTCTGTGCTTGATCTCGCCACCAATCAGATACCAAAGTCCTACCTTTGGTCAGTGCTGAAGTTTTCCAATCATCATGTAGATCTCCTGATATGAATAGGTCACCTGAACGCCGGCGATCCAGTTTAACGCGATTTTTATAGTGTATCATAGTCCTAGATCCTTCATAGAATACAAACGCTTGATCTCTTGACCAAAGAACTTAGAGGCTATGATATTGGCTGTCAGTTGATTGGTATTGACTCCTGCTCGCTTGTCTAAGACGAAATCGTATATCTGTCCTTCAACCACCAGATCCACTAACCAGTAAGTATCTGCTTCCATCAAGAATACCACGGCCTCAGTTCCTCCTTGGCGATTTGGTAAAGCACATTTGCTGACCCGGAAAATGATGTCCTGTTCTTTAAGATCCTTGATCCGTTGTTTAACGCAACTCCAATGGAAGTTGTGTTGATCTATTGGATCTACTCCGCGGAAAGTATATCTGTGAGGTGAGTTGAGATTAGCTACTAATGACTGTGTAGTGCCGTCTTGTTTGATGACACCTAGTTTTAATTTGAGGCTGGCAGTAGAGTTTTTACTGGTACCATTATCAAATAGATCTAGTTTGACCCCTCGCCATCCTTTGGGTATCTTGAGGGCGGAATTACCTACAACAGAAGCATCTGACCCACCTGGAGGGAGCGAAGCGAGGCCACTCGCTACCGCAGGTGTTTTTGTTAACTGATTTGTGTCAGAGACACAAACTTTAAAGTTAATGTCGTTAATGTTGTTAAAGTAATTAGTGTTGTTAATGTTATTAATGTTTGTTTCCTCAGATAGAATTTCCCTGAGGTTAAGTTTGTAAGTCATTGAAAATATCCTTTATAAAATGTGTATACTACGGTTGTATTTTTGTTATGCCATTGTCTACATAAGTATTTATTACTTATTTAAATAATACACTGAATATTGGAAGAGGTCAAGAAAAAGCCCGGGAATCTTGGAGAACAACCGGGCTTTACTGGATATCAAGATTAGGAGTGTCTACAATGGCATTAGCGAACACGAGAAAAAATACAAGCATCATTTTAAAAGAAGCCTTGCCAGGCAACTTAAAAGGATCTATCCAGCAAATTTATTTATGTGTTTTTAAAAAAGAATGTATAATATTGATATGACAGAACAAGCATTTGTATATAAATGGACACATCTTCCTAGTTTAAAATGGTATGTAGGATCACGGACAGCACGTGGATGCCATCCTAATGATGGATATATTTGTTCAAGTAGAACAGTTAAGCCAATGATTGAATCTAATCCTGACCAATGGCGCAGAGATATTATTGCAACAGGAACTTCTAAGGAAATGAGAGAGTTTGAACAAGAGATTTTAATAATTTTTGATGCTGTTCATGAACCTCGTTCATTTAATAGAAGTAACGGAGGCGGAAGAGGAATAATTGAAAAACATACTGAAACAGCTAAAGAAAAAATCAGACAATATCAATTAGCCAATAGCAAAGGTGAAAAAAATCATATGTATGGAAAACCTGCGTGGAACAAAGGTATTTCTAAAAAAACTCATCCTGATTTAAATTGGGGAGGAGTTAAGGTAGGTGAAAAACGTCCCGGAATTGGGGGAGTTAAAAAAGGAACTAGAAAAGGTCTTCCTGGAACTCCAAGCAAATTTAAAGGTATTCCAAGAAGTCCAGAAATTATTGCTAAAATAAAAGCAACAAAAGCATTAAATAAAAATAAATCTAATAAGATGAATTTTTGTAATCTTGAGACAACGTTGAACGCAACATCCAACCAAACTTTTCTAGATTGCGTACCTGATCCTGCGCAAAGTTAGAGATTTGTGAATATTCTATATCATTAGTCACTGATTCAAGTTCTCTATAACATCTTACCAATGTCTTGAGATCATCATAGATACTTTGGAGTCGCTCATCGTTATCTCCGTCATCATAAACCACTGTGTCGCTCACTAGGCTTTTTTCAACGATTTCTGTTAGTGTCTGGGGTAATTCAATATCTAGTGTGCGAATGATTTCTGCTAAGTCGTCTACAGTTTCGTATAGAAAACTATAGATCTTGCCCAAAAGTTTATGGTCACTGTAAAAATTACGACCTTGACTATTCCAATGGCATTGATGGCTTTTATAGTATGTAACAAACTGTGTATAAAACACATTTAATATTGTGTCTTCAATCATTGTTCAGTCCTTTTTTTGTTCAGCGTATTTAACTGTTGGCTGAAGCCTGAGGTTAAAGCATTGGGAGTGTTGCCACCTTGCCCAATCTGATTTAATCTAGTCTGCATCTTGGCCAATGCTTGATCTTCGCCTTCGTTTAATCCTTTTGAATGCGTCAATGCCATCAATGTAGCCATTTCTGGCCCAGCCAATATTCTTGCTCCTCCTTTTACCAAAGGATTTTCTGCGACTGCGCCTGCTATCTTACCTACTGGAGATTCTGCTATTACTCTACCTGCTTGTGTTAAATGCTCGCTAACGGCTGGACCATAGGTCTTGTATAGTTCGCCAATGCGTTTCATTATACCTGCGTGATCAACTGCTTGGGCTCCTACTTCACCCGCTTGTGCCACAGGTGCTGTAGGTACTGTAGGTACTACTGGTTTTGGTCCAGCGACCGGAGTTTCCGGAACCACAGGTGCTGTAGGTTTGGCAGTGATTTCTGGATTATATCCAGGTATTTGTTTTTGTGCGTATTCAATCTGATGGCCCAATCTCGCTTGTGCGTCACGCAACTCTTGAGGAACAGGCATACCTTTCTGTTGATATTGTCTAATATCATGATTCATCTTCTGATAGTTGGTTATCAGATTATTAAACAATCTAGTTTGGGTATCTAATATATTGGAAGCAGTTTGGGCCTTGTAAGCATCTATCGCACTAAATGCTTTCTTAGCGGCCAAGACTCCTCCACCAATCTCAAGTGCTGTAGGACCATATTGTTTTGCTATGTCTAATGCTACCTGACCTGCGCCAGCGGCAGCACCTCCAGGTGTAAGTGAAGTATTTTCCTGGGAAGTTTCCTGGGGAACAGGACTGGCCAAATATTTGTCAGGATCAAACTCTGCGGATTGATCAGCATGAGGAACGGTAGTTTCTTGTTTTTTCGTTTCATCTTCAGGGGCTACCGGCGCCGTTACATATTCGTTTGGATCAAATGGCATATTAGTCTAGTCCTAATCTTTCTTTAATTTTAGCAGTACGAGGATCTTTTGGATTTTCCTTAGCCCATTTAGCGGCAGCCTTGTCTTGATCAGTCCAACCACGATCAATCTTATGTTCAGCCATGGCCTGTGCTGTCCTAGGATTAACTTTGGATTCAAAATCACTACCACGACCTGCTGTGTATTGATCCTTTAAGCCACGCATCTGTCCGCCTAATAATTTGGTATAACTATCTAACACACCGCGCAGTGCTTCTGGATTATTACGAACGGCTAAGAGTTTTTCTTTTTCAGCACGTTCATCACCTGTACCACCATTGGCTACGATAGCCTTGGTAACTTCTGCGGCGATCAATCCAGCGGCCGCATCATAAGAATTAATACGTGGATCACCAATACCTCTTGAGAATGAAGTAATGATATCATTTATTGCTGGATATTGACCTGTTGGTAACTTCTTGATCTTATCACGCAGTGTATCCATATGATCAATAGCCACATTCATTGAACGGACAGTATCTCCCTGTTTGCCTGTGTTAAAAGCATCTTCAGTTTTCTTGTGTTGTCCATACCAAGTAGGATCCAAACTTGGATTCATTTCATGTGCGGCACGTGCTAACATCTGCGCTCTGGTATTATTAGCACCTTGACCAGTTGGTAATGCTTCTTCACCTCTAGACATCTTCTCTGCTATGATCCTATCAGCAGGACTTAATCTAGATAATGCACTGCCTGCTGGTGGTTCTTGAACAGCACCGGTCTGTGTGGTTCCTACACCAGGTACATTACCTGAGATAGATGCTACATAATCTTTTACAGGTTGCTCTAACTGTGGATTAGTCTTGCGTGCGGCAGAACCTTTAGCAAGGCCTACGACATCAGCGGCAATCTTGTCTTGATTAGCAGGATTCAATAAATCTGGAACTTTACCAGCACCAACAGCATGTGCTAGATATAGGTTAGAATCTGTCACTGGAACACCTTCTGCTTTTAACAGTTTAGCATTGTCTTGTTTTAGAGCCTCAAATAGTTTATCTTGATTTTCTGCGCTGAATGGTTTAGATTCATCAAGTCCTGCTGTTTTCATCGCTGAACGAAGTGTGTTTGGTAAGAACTGATATTTGCCTAAGGCGCCTGCATTGTCTTTCATGCGACTATCGCCAATCTTCAATGCTTCGCCAATAGTGAGTTGAGATAGATTTCTACCACCATTAGCAGCCGGAATAGATTTATCACCGCCTGCGTTAGAATATCCATAGATAGCATCATATCCGGCAGCACCGCCTTCATTCTTACCAATAACTGTTTGTAGATTCCCGCCAGTAGAAGTAGGAGTAACAGCACCACCATTGGTTTGATTATGGAAATCTAAAAGTTCTTTGCTAGGACTACCACCATTAAGGATATGTTCTTTGGTAGCAGTGATCTGTTCCTGTGAATATGTAGGAGTTAGATTTTGTGCGCGATCTTTGTTGTTTTGATTCATCATCATTCTTTCAGCACTCGTAGCTAAAGAAATCTGAGCCCGTGTAACAGGATTGATCTGTCCAAATGGTGTAAGGCCTGTAGGAGCCTTGGTACTGGTTTCGCCAGTAGATTGATTGGTCCAAACCACTTGATTGGTGCCTTTCTGGGTTGAATGGCTCCAAATATTACCCTGCGCATCTTTCATCATGGTCTGACCAGTTTCAAGACCTTTGCTACCAAATGCGTTAGCCTGTAGTTTGGCTAATGTTTTAGGATCAACTAGCATGCCATCTTCACCGCGGGCGGATACTATCTCACCATCCTTGTTATAGGTAGCGGCATAATGCTTGTCTCCTAGCATGACAGGCATAGTAGTCCTAGTTGGAGATATCTTTTCTTGTTCTTTAGCAGCCAGATCATCTAATCCAAATCTCTTGAATAGATAGGCTTTTACATAACTACCTTCTTCTTTGCTGTTCATCTTGCGCATAGCGGCATTAACATCACCATTAGCGAAATCTTTAGTGATAGCTTCCTCTGCCTTTCTGCGTTCCTGTTCATTCTTGAGATCATTATACATCTGCTCTCTAGCCGCCATCTGTATTGATTGTGGTTTAGTAGCATCATAAGCCAGATGGGCATATTGTTTTGGATCATTACTGTGTATAAGATCATAATCGCTCTGGGTGCCAACAGGAGTTTCTACAGCCGGTGCTTGTGCCACTGGTGGTGCTATTGGTGCTGATGTTGCTGATGCGCCTGTTGGTCCAGTTGGCATCATCTTAATTGCCTGTTCAGTTGGAGTCAACCCAACATCACTGCTAACATTACCTGCGATCATTGGACTTACAGCCCCCACAGGATTCTGTTGTTGTGTCGCTGGCTGGACTGTTTGTACTGGTGTTGGGGGAGTTACTGGTCCTTGAGGACCTGCCATAACGGGTGGTGCTCCTACTGGAGGATTTGCCAGAGCGGTATTCATCTGAGGAGGAGCCACAGGAGCAGTTGGACCTATTACAGGTCTAGCCTGTTCTTGTTCATTCGCCTGTGTAGGATTTGTAGAAATCTGAGGAACTACAGGTGCTGGTACCGGAGTAGCAGAAGTTGCTGTAGAACTTAAACTTGGAGTGTCTAGATAATCTCTAACCGCCTGCATGGGATTGTTTAAAAAGTTTCCTACTGATGTAGCCATATCTGTCATGTTTTATCCTCAGATCTTAAAGCCAAGATTGTAGTTTGATCCACTCGTATTAACTGTCTGACCTTGTGTGCCGCTGAAGTTAGGATTCCAAGATTGGCTTGGTGTTCCAAACAAGACATTGGCATATTGATTGTAAAGAGCCTGCGGAGTCATAGCGGCTGTTATCTGGTTCTGTGCGGCACCTTGGGCACCTGACAATCCTGCTTGTCCAGCACCAACTAGACTCTGTCCTGCGGCCATGCGCTGTTGTGCTATCTGGTTTTCTACATTGGCAGCGGCAGACATCTGTGCGGCCTGTGTTTGACCTGCTAACTGTTGTCCTGCTAATGCTTGGCGTGCTGATCCTAACTGTCCGGCACCACCAAACTGGGCACCTTGATTAGCGATGTTCTGTGCGTATTGTGCTTCTGCTGGTTGTAATGCGGCCTGTAGTTGTTGCTGTTCGTAATCTGGTGAGTAAAGATTTTCTAATCCGGTGATACCTGTTTTCAGTGCTGATTCACCAGTTGAACCTAATACGTTCTGTGCTTGTCCGGCTGTACCTGCTAGATTCTGTGCGGCATTGGTAACACCAGCGGCAGTTGAGTTATATAGGTTAGTCGCACCTTTTACTGCCTGTTCATATGCGGGACCTACAGTGCCTGTGTAAAGACCTGTCTGTGCCGCGATCATAGCATTCTGTTCTGGACTTAGCGTAGGAATCATCGTTGATGTTCCGCTACTGCTTCCTTTGCTTCCTGACATATTATTGGTTCCTTTTCATTATTTATACGGTTATGGCTTGACCGGGGCTATAGCGCCGGATTGTGCGCCAGATCCTGGTATTGGTAATCCTGTTGCTGGGTCTATTTCTAATAATGGACCTTGTTGTTCTACTGCTTGGGTTGGGTTATTAGGTGAGGGCAATGGAGTAGGAGCCACTGCTCCTGGAGGTATATTGTTTTCTGTGGCAGGTTTTGGAGGAGTGACAGGATATGGAGTTCCTGGTTGCGGACCAAAAGCCGCGGCTGCCAGTGTTGGGTTATTCAGCATGTTTTGGGTAAACTGATTGATGTCAAGATGCTGTGTTCCGCCCACTGCGCTGGATTGTACTCCAAATGGCGTAGCAGGAGCATTTGGAACTGTGTTCCATTGCTGACTTACATTCTGTCCACTGGTCAAGGGCTGATGCTGTCCCCAATAATACTGTGCCTGATCTGGTTGTGTGTTTTGATAGAAAGGAGTGACCTGTCCTGCTAACCAACCTGGATTGACACCTGGATTTATAGGAGCTGTTGCTTGTCCCCAAGTCCAAGGTGATTCACCTGCGTAGCCAGTATATCCTGCCGTGCCACCTTTGTTGCCACCCATGAGACCGCCAACTATCTGAGGTAGCATCAAACCACCTGCCACGGCGGCAGCATATTTGGCATAGGTTGGAATACCTGCGGCCTGTGCGGATAACCAATCACCAAAAGTAGATTCACTACCTGCTGTGCCAAATCCAGCATTGACCATGTCTTGGAAGTTGGTCATATCAGTGACACCCATTCTCTGGGCGGCTGCCTGGGCATCGCTTAGGCTGTTATATCCTCCACCTGTCAAGGTCCTATACTGTTCTGCGTTTTGGAATCCACCAGTCTGTCCTGCTTGGTATTCACCCGCATTGGTATACCCGCCTGTTTGCCCTGCGGTATAATCATTGACATTGTTATAACCTAGATTGGTAGCATCTGTATATTGACCAGCACTGGTAAATCCACCTTCCTGCGCTTTGGCATAGGTAGAAGCATCCCGGAATCCTTCGTTGCTGGCATTGGTATAGGTGGCCGCATTGTCAAATCCTTCACCTGTGGCGGTGTTGTAAGTTGACGCATCGCGGAAGCCTTCTCCAACCGCCTTGTTGAAAGTGTTAGTGTCAGTGAATCCACCTTCCTGTAGTGCGGCATCATATCCTGCCTGTGTATTGATGCCCAGAGATTGTGCTGTGGTATAGTCAGCGGCGTTTGAGAATCCACCCGCTGAAGCTGTGTTAAACTGGGCGGCATTGGTAAATTCACCTGCCTGTCCTGCTGTGTAATCTGCGGCATTCGTATAACCTAGACTGTTAGCCGCGGAATATTCACCGGCATTGGCGAAACCACCTGTGGTACCTGCGGCATATTCTGATGCTGATGAATAGCCCAATCCAGTGGCTGTGTCATAGGTTGCCGCGTTAGTAAAGCCCGCTGAAGTAGCCGCATTATAAGTGGCCGCATCTGCGAAACCAGCATTAGTAGCCGCTGTGTATTCAGCCGCGTTAGTAAATCCTGCTGTGCTAGCCGCTGAATACGTAGCCGCATCTGTGAATCCTGCCTGTGTAGCCGCGTTGAATGTAGCGGCATCTGTGAATCCCGCTGAGGTAGCAGTGGTATATTCAGCCGCATTGGTAAATCCTGCTGAGGTAGCCGCATTATAAGTTGCCGCGTCTGAGAATCCAGCATTAGTGGCTGTGGTAAAATCTCCTACGTTTGAGAATCCAGCATTGGTAGCCGCATTTGAAACATCTGTGGCTACTTGGGTAGCATCATAGCCTGCGTTGGTTAATTCTTCTGTAGTCAGTGCGCCTGAATCAGCCGCACTTAATAGTGTAGGATCATAGATACCGGCAGCCATCAATGCGGCTGCACCCACAGTAACCCACCCACCTGGTATGACATTACGGACTCCACGATCAAGATCCGCTAGGGCATTACTGATGGGATCTATGACCGGAGCCAATGGATCCACTATATCATGCCATAAATCGCTTGCACTACCACCCATATCTTTTTTTCCTTTTTACCTATTTATTGATATCTCTAAATCAACCTAACTTTATCAATCTGCTTACTGTTTTACAACCTGTGCTGTCAAACTTCTCAATCCTGCTGTGAACACTCCTGGTTTGGCATCACCTGGATATGGTGTTCCTGTAGAATCAACGGTGATAAAATTTACCTCAAGTATATACCAATAATAACCAAAACTAGGTTGATCAATGACTGAGGTGAATATAGTCTGTCCCGTATCTATATTAACGGTTCCGCCTGTGCCTGTAGAATAATGTGTTACTACTTGGCTAATCGTTTTATTAAAATTAAACTTATAATCTGTTCCAACCGCCGGTGTGGCATTTGTCGTAGGTGTATAACGATTGATTGCTATAGCGATATCAAACTCGCTGGCCATGGTACAACTATATGTAAACTGTAATCCTAACTGTGCAGAAATAAACACACGATCTGTAGGACCTGTGACATAGACACGACCGTTACAATCTGTAGATACGAAATTATCTGTATCTAATTTCTGTATAGTTCCGCCAGACACATAGTTTCCAAAAGCATAAGCATTGGTAGTCTGGAATATTACTGAACTGGTAGTACAGATCAATACATCTGCTGAACCATTGAAATTACTACCGCTGCCATATAGATCATCTACGATACCTTCTGGATCAGCACTGGCTCCTACACCAAATGGAACTGTAGGTTGTGGAGTGAAAAATATTTCGTAATTCGTGCTGGTATTAGATCCGGTCGTATTACCAATCACCTGTGCGCCTGTCACTGCGATAGGTGGAACATACCAACTTGGTGGACTAGTAGTAGCGGTAGTGGCTATGGTAAATGGTTGATTAAACGTAGGCCGGATATACACAGGATCATAACTGCTGAATCCAGCAAAGTTCTGTCCAAGTCCTGAAGGACCAGAAGCGAGATAATTGACCGCTTCGTATAATCCTTCTGGAGTTGAGATTGGATATTGACTCATCAACGATCCTCTTCTGTCTTAGAGATCTGCCAAGTCATATTTGAACAATGCCATATGGTGCTGGTGCTAATATCACTCAACACAATACTGTTAACACGGAAAGCATTTTGGTCAATCTGTGCCCAAGGATTATTTCCTGTGTTACCATTGGCATCCACACTTAGTAATACAGGAGTTATCTGTGAAGCGGTACTGCCTACTGAGTTAGAACCTTCTATAGTCACTAGGACCTTTCCAGGTGCTGGATATAGAGGTAGTTCATTGCTTTGATTTAGATTAGCACCAAGGTTTACTAGTTCAGGTAATATCCTATGTACCAATAACTTGCTGGTATAATCTGGTAGTATCTTGATATTGTCTCTGCGGAACTCACTATCAATAGAAAGGATCGTACTGGTTCCTGTTGTTCCATCAACACAGTTTAAGAAATAGAATCCTTGATCTTTTTGTATTAGTTTTTGGTCAGTACAACCACGGGCATATACCACACAGCGAGTTCCCGGATTGGCTTGATCGTTGGACCATACAGGACTTTCACAGCTCATGGTAGCACTGTCAACATCGCGAGGTGCGTTCCAACAATCAATATCATAACGATATGCCAACATGCGATTTGGCACACCATTCGTAGCCATCATATCTGGATAGAATATCTCAACTTGTGATTTCTGTGTGTTAGTCTGTACAAACACACGATCATAATACTGCGGATCCAACTGATCATAAAACCAGTTCTTCACACGCTGATTACCAAGTCCTTTAAAATCCTGTCCATCAAACACCCAGATGTCTCTGGCATCAACTCCGTACACAAGTTTGTCTGTATTGGCCCAGCAGTTTGAACTTAATAAGCCACGACCTTGATTAAACTGGCGGACACCTAAGATTGGCGCTGAGGTAGTAGAATAGTTTAAAGGACTGAATACCACTGTGTCCCAATAACTGCATAAAAAGAACTGTCCATTACAGGGAAACGCATCCAGTGCTTGGCCTCTTAGGGGAACTTCTAACTGGTTAGCTACGTTGACTACAGTAGGAGTCCAGGTAGTAGGAGCCTGATTGAGACCAAATGCTTGGCTCCATTGGATAGTCACAGGATATATCTCCTGTGTTGATGTGGTGATTGGAGTCGCTGTTAAATTACCTGCTACTAGGATAGATCCCACATTGGGCGTATTATAGATACGCATGAACTTAGCATAGACATTTGACCAGTTGGGATTATAGTTCCAAGTATATTCTGGAGAAACTGTTCCACCACTTGAGTATGGACCAACTGTGTTATTTAGATAAGTCACTGAACTGGTCGTAGCCGCAGTGACCTGGAAAACACCATCATAATATCTAGGATTTACTCCGCTGACACTTATATATCCACCAGTCTGGAATGGTATTGTAGACACAGGATCAAATGTGATAGTGCGATGGGTTAGGTCAGTAGTAACGATATTTGTGATGTTTAATGGTATCTGATTGCTGTACATTACCAGAACAGCACCTGCTTGGTCTGGCCAAAACATTGGAGGATTGTGTTCATCATTTAAGAACAATACTGTACCATTCCACGCTTCAGTGATATTAGTAGCTTGATTGTATCCTGTAAAATCTCCAATATCCGGAGTAATGTCTTGCCAATCACCCCCATTGCTGGCCCAGAATTTACCAGGTGATACTAAAACATCACCATCATAGACTGCGTCAGTGGCAACAACGAACCACCATTCACCACCTAGGCGATATCCACCTGTGACATAAGTTGGTGTGCCAGGGATATATTTTAATATCTCTTCATCACCTGCCACTGAACGGATGCCGCGGACATCAGCCTCAACGTTTTTACCTGCGTTATATTCGTTAGGACCTAGTGCGGCTGCAGGCACATCTGGGGTAAAACTCATCTTAGCAAAAGGTGTCTTAACTGTTTGTATTGTCATAGTTTACTCAATATTACGCCTATAAGGCCAATGATACTGACGGTTACAGTACCGGCTGTTGTGATCATAATCTTGCTGATTTCCGCCTTGTATCCGTCTATTTTCGTGTGGATTAAATCTATTTTTGACTCTAAACTGGTCAATCTTTTCTCCACTGCCTCATACCGCTGTTGGCAGAGATCAACGTGTAATGCTAAATTTTCATGTTCTTGATCTATAGTTTCTAATAGTTTCATTATATCTTATACCTTATTATTACGATTCCTGATCCACCGTTTCCGGGTGTAACACTAATGGTTCCTTCAGTACCGCCGCCACCTCCACCAGTATTAGTCGTGCCATTACCGCCGTTAGATCCCACAGAACCTGCCCCACCACCACCTGCTCCACCTGATCCGCTAGTGCCAGCACTGGTGCCTGATCCGCCACCTCCACCGCCTAACAATACCGTAGTTGATGTAAACGAAACACTAGTACCGGTAGCACCCGCTCCTCCGTTAGCTCCTGAAGCATTAGTTCCTGTATTTGCTGTAGAACCACCACCGCCACCACCACCGCCACTAGTACCACCGCCACCACCTTGGCTAGGGCTGGTTCCTAAAATACCTCGTGCTCCTCCTAATCCAGTTGCCGCAGGATCTGTACCACCACTACTACCTTGACCTCCGCCTTTACCACCTAGAGCAGTATAGCCTAAAGCAGTGGTATTTGTTCCTGTAGTTCCGCGAGCACCGCTACCATTACCAGGACCACCAAGCCCCACAGCTATACTAAACGATCCATTAGCAACAGTATAACCTGTAACGATGTTAATTTCGCCACCTCCACCTCCACCTCCGCCGCGGCTACCGCTAATACTACTTCCACCACCGCCACCGCCGGCTACTAATAGTATATCAACCAGACCGCCTGCGGTAACAGTAAATGTTCCTGTTGAATAAAAAGTATGGAACTGATAGTTAGTACCACCCACCGCACCCGTGGTTATAGTACCACCCGTAGCCTGGACTCCAAAATTATTAGCGAGGTAGTTTTCCATTTTCCTACTGAATAACATTATGCGAATCCTTTGATCAGAGAACCATAATAGGTAGTACCATCATAGAATATCGTTACCATATCTATCGCACTGGCCGCTGTGCTTAGTGTCTTGTTACCTCCAGCCCATTTCATAGTAGATGTCAATAGGTATGGGCCACCTGAAGCAGGTTGGTTGATGATTAAAGTTATGCTTGACCCTGTTACGGCATTGGTGATAGAGTTTAGGGTTATACCACCTGCCAATGTCATAGTCTGTACCGTTCCTGATGAGATATTAGGACTTATCGTTCCGGTGGCCGTTGACCAAGCATATACAGTCTCAGTAGCATTGACGAAAGTCATGGTAGTGAGGTTAGTAGTTCCTTGGAATGTATGATTCGCAGAGTTATAAACGTTGTTGTTGCTATCTAACAACAGTCTGGCTGAGAGAGTAGTCGTTCCACTGTTCACAGTAGATAGATTCATCTGGCTACCATACTGTGTAGAAGTAAAGTTATCTAATGCTTTGACACCAATCTGGGCAGTCAATGAACCTGATTGTGTTCCGTTAGGTACTCCATTACCAAACCAATCTAACTGCGTCATCTGGTCACCAGCCAACAATGGATTGCGGCGACCATTTAAACCGTTGCGGCGACTGGTTGAGAAGTTAAAGGTATTAGCCCCAGATCCTGTCAGGCCTGAGTTATCCGGACTTAGATCGCTTACTGTGACATTGTAAAAAGTCAACTGAGAGTTAACTGTCGTGATGACGTTCCTACCAAATCCTTGATATGGCGCACTGGGATTATCACTAGAAGTCAAATAAGCCAATGTACCATCATTTCCCTGGCCCAATCCTAAGTTGAACGAAGGAGGTGCTGTGGTTGATGTAGTCCAAGTCATGTTCAGCACGCTAGGTCTGCTGGTCGCTGTGTACCAAACCCTAGGTGGCTGCAATCTCATATTAAAGGTAACACCGGCATTAGTAGTCGTAGTTCCGTTGTAGGCAAAGTTTTCAGCGGCTGCCGCAAACATCGTGAATAACGGACCATTGGTACTCGTGGTTAGATAGTTGTTACCATCAAATCCACCAATACTTATTTGACCCAATGTGTCATTAGCCAGGTTGGCTGTAGGACTTGCTGGAGTACCTCTAGCACCATCCATGAAAAGAGCCACACCCTGTGCTGTGGTAGATAAACCTGCGGGTATGTTCTGTCCCCAACCACGCATATGGATACGAGGTAATAGATTTGGATCATAGTTAGTCACGATCAATGCCGCTGATTCTGTGTTCAACACATCTATCAGGGCACGACCATTACCATCTAATGGATATCCGCCTATTGACAGTGCTTGGTTGATCGTAGTACCTGTGGTTACGATCAAACTCTGTACTTGTATAGAACTTAGAGTGTTGATAGAATCAGCACGGCCCGCATAACCTACATATTGTGATCCTGTATTGGCAGGTAACAACTGACCTGCTGTCGCGGCAAATCCAACCTGTGTGGTTGATGTGTTAACGATATTGACTGCTTGTGCTACTAACGTAGCAGTATTAAATGTAACAGCAAATCCAGCAGTAGTCGCATATCCAACCTGTGTGGTTGATGTGTTAACGATATTGACTGCTTGTGCTACTAACGTAGCAGTATTAAATGTAACAGCAAATCCAGCAGTAGTGGCGTAACCAACTTGTGTAGTTGATGTGTTAACGATATTGACCGCAGTAGCTACTAATGTAGCAGTGTTGAATGATACTGCGTATCCACTAGTAGTAGCATATCCAACCGCTAGGCTGGTTGTATTAGAATAGAACGGACCGCCTGTTCCACCTGATATCAGGATCTGTCCTGCTGTACCTGGACCATAGAAACTGGTTAATCCAGGTGCTGACTGATAAACCAACTGACCGGCAGTACCACCTGCTAGATTGGTAGAAGTGTTAACAAAAGTTGGAAGAGAACTATAAGTAATTTCTCCTGTAGAAGTATTATAGTATAGTATGTTAGAAGCAGTTGTATTCACTATAGAATTTAAAAAGAAATGTCCATTAGTGGTAACAGTGCTAGAATAGATCTTCTGAGTGTTTATACCATCTCCATTAAACACAAATCCTCCAGGAGAGTTAAAATACATAGTCTGTATTGGAGGAGCTGGATAAGGAAGAGTTACAGCATAGATAAAAGTAGATATACCACCGGTAAACTTTAAAGTTCCTATATTGGCGGTATTAATCGTTGAGGTATTAGTAACTGTTAGATTAGAAAATGTTACTGAACTGGTTGTATTTAGATCCTGATCGTATAAAGGTACTATAGCCCAAGCACCGTCACCGCGAAGAAAAGTACTTGCTGATGCTGTGCCTGTAGTATAGAGATTATCCGGAACTGTTACTGCTCCGTTTGCTATAAATCCGCGTTGTATTCTAGTTAAACTCATTTATATTCCTTAATATACCACTATGATTTCACCGGTTGAAGTATTATAATACATTGGACTGAATCCTGCGGGAACACTGGTTACCGCCCTAACTGGCTTAACGTAAAATGAATAAGGATACTCACTAACTGTATCAAGCACTGTTCCAGATGCATTTATTACAATAGTATTTTGTAGGGCTGCTTGGGCACCAAATCCTATAGCAATACTATAACCAGGATCAGGTAGAAATGGTGCTTCTTCTCCTCCTCCAACTTGAGCATTGGTTCCTATTGCTATGCCATTTTTTTGATAACTATAACTATTATAACCAATAGTTATTGTTCCTGTTGATCCAGTATCAGGTTCTCCGGCATTAGTACCTATAGCAATAGCGTTTTCTTGTTGATTGACACGACCGGCATTTGTACCTATAGCAACAGCATTGATTCCCTGATATCCTTGTCCTGCTTGATCGCCAATCGCGATAGATCCATTTCCTTGATAATCAGTTCCGGCATCTTGACCTATAGCAATTGAATTTGTGCCTTGCGCTAAACTACCGGCTGCTGTACCAATAGCAATAGCAAACTGACCTTGTACTTCTTGTCCTGCATCGTCACCAATAGCGATAGCATACTGGCCTTGCTCATATTCACCAGCACCTCCACCTAAGGCTATGATATAATCAGTTGTTGTGGTTGCATTGGCATTACGACCTACTGCTATGTTTATAGGTCCAGAAGCACCTATCTTGTTTCCTAGTGTATCCCATGTTGTACCTGCCGGACCTGTAGGACCTGTTGGACCTGTTGGACCTCCTGCCGGACCTGTAGGACCTGTAGGGCCTGTAAAAGCATTTTGTGTTAGATTATAATAATAACGAAAAGTTATATTATCTGTACCTGCTGGAGGGGCTTCTACGAAATTCACATAGGTCACCATACCATTGACAACACCATAACTATCGCCGGGTGTTTGAACAACGCCACCTGCTGTAACCTCAAGAGCATAGTTGCTAGGCAATCTTACAGGCAATGGATATATTATAGTAACTCCATCACTGCTGGTAGTTATTGAAGTACTAGTAGTTGGATTATAACCGGCATTATAGGTAACTTCGTTAGTGACAGTATTGTAAAATAGGATATTAGAATCTGTATTTGATACTAATGGACCTAGAAAAAAATCACCGTTGGTAGTTATTGTATTGGCATATAAAACATTAGTAACAGTTAGATTAGCAAATGTTACTGAACTGGTTGTAAACAAGGCCTGATCAAAAGGAGACCCTGGAGGATTAACTATCTGTTGATACCAAACTGCTGTGGCTGTGTTCCAAGCAGTAGTCTGTACTGATTGATTTGGAAATATTACATCAAGTACTGCTACGCTAGCAGTGGTAGTAGCAGTAGTGATACTGGTATAAGTGTGTAGGGCATAGTCACCATTGGCTGGGACAGGTGGAGTAAAGTTGCTTGACCATAGGGCTAGATGATCTACGATACGGACACCGGTCATATATCCATTGAATGCTGGACCACCGCCTGCGCTACCAATATTAAAAGGTGTTCCGTCTGCGATAAAACTTACATTTGAATTATAAGTCTGTCCAGCGATACCATCAGTCCAAATAGTCACAACACCAGCACTACGGCTAACTGCGATATGATGCCATTCATTGACATTGAATGGTGTGGTATTAATCTGCCAGGCGGGTCCTGGACCATAAAAATACATCACCACTTGGCTTCCGGAAGGTCCAATATTGAAAAGCAATCCAGAACTGCCATTCCAGTTGCCCATTGGGCTATAACTGCCATTATCCGGAGCATATACCCAGAAATCTACAGTGAAATCAGCACTACCAAAATTCATATCAATATCATACGGTACTGAAACATTACCACTGTTACAGAATATCAGAGGTTGTCCAGTAGCCCATGGATCATCAATCGCTGTGCTAGTTGCCGCACCACCTGTGAATGTTAGGGTCTGTGCGAAAGTTGATGTGTCTGTAGCACCATCTAGGATTAACAATCCTTCTGCTGGTAATGGTGTATATGTAGTTTTGGTATAATCAGTAGCAAGGATATTAGTAGTGGAGTTATAAGTTAAGATAGCCCCATGCAGGAATACATCATTTGGATATGCTGTGGTCTGTACTGTTAAATCTGGAAATACTATTGAGTTACCTATGGTTAAGGTATTGGTTACAGTAAGGTTGGCGAATGTCACTGAACTGGTAGTAAACAGAGCCTGGTTAGTTACCGTAGATAGATCAAAACTGTTACCACCTGAAGTAGCAGTTGAATAACTGACCTGTCCTGATGTGTTGTCATAATACAACTGCCAAGTGGCTGTATTGAATGGAATGCCAGTCAATGATAATGAGTTAGTGACCGTGAGATCAGCGAATGTTACTGAACTGGTAGTGAATAGGCTTTGATTGGTAACTGTGGATAAATTAAATCCACTGTAATGTTGCCATGACAGATTACCGGAACCATCATCAACTAATACAGTAGAAGCATCTCCATGTGCGAATGGAAACTTATAACCAGGAAACTGTGTAGTACCATCTTTGTTAAACTGCCAGGTGTGATTATCAGCGGGATAGTTAGTTCCAATATATACTGTGTTGTCATCAACCTGTACATATTGTTCTTGATTGTTGCTGTTGAGGATACCATATCCACCTGGGCCTGGTTGGATACCAAAATTAGCCAGTCCATCATTATAGGTACTGCCTGCTATGGCACCACCTGGAAACTGTGTAGTGCCACTTTGATTAAACTGCCAAGTCTTGCCAGAGACTGTTAGCACGCTGTTCTGTCCATCATTGAGCGTGATAGTGTTGGCTACAAACTGATAATCGCCTGTAGGTACAGCCGCGGTACCTGTGGTGAATGCGTGTATGGTGGTATAACTGGTATTACCGTCTAGGCCAAACCATACAGTACCATCATTGGTAAAGAGACTTAATAATATCTCAGCATTGGTCAGTCCAGGCACGGTATAACTGCCATAGAGACCAGCCACATTGGTATTGGCTATGGTAGCAGATGAGATGAATGTACCTGTACCTACATAAAGACTAGTAGTCTGTGTAGAATATACTGCGTAGGTTGTCGTGGTTCCGTATAACGAAGGCATCAAGGATCCTTATTTGGCTGTAAATCTTCTATCTTTTCTAGGTTGGAACACTGAGGTCAATCTGTTATGTCCTCCGCTCCATTTACCTTTTGAGTTTTGATCTTCTATGATGTTCATAGATTCTTCAAACTTGGCTTTATATATCTGTGCGTCACTTTCGCTGTGGCGTTTTACATAATAGCAGTGTAATGTGGCATAGACATAACCTTCTGGGAATGACTGTAAGACACCATTGATAGTTACGGGATTGCCATTTGAATCTATTGAGAATAGGAAAGGCCAAGAACGATAGTAGTAGAGATTGACGATGTCACCCTGTCCCAGGGCTGGTAGGAAATGATATTTCTGTCCTACTTCTGAGAACTTGCCACGATATACAGCAGGTATGTTGATTGGTTTTAGATATAGGCTTTCAACCAGACCTTCTGTGATGATATCACGATCACCAATACGATCATAGACTATCCAAGGACCTAATCCTGTGGTGCCACCTGAAGGTGTGCCCTGTTTAAAAAACAGGATAGGCTTCAGCATGTCACCTGGTATGTTAATGTAGCCATTGGAGTCTGCCACAGCTTGGAA
>Ga0208379_1000409_pt1 | contig 19262 bp, 20 predicted proteins | sample CryBogCBE02Aug07_FD_184559 | JGI IMG/M metagenome (GOLD analysis project Ga0208379, IMG submission 184559) | Freshwater microbial communities from Crystal Bog, Wisconsin, USA - CBE02Aug07 (SPAdes) | ecosystem: Environmental > Aquatic > Freshwater > Lake | place: Crystal Bog, Wisconsin, USA... | reverse complement strand
GGCAGTATTAATGCCAGACAACTCTATGCCACTGACACAAACACCATTCTCCAAGCAACATTTATCATGGAATGCAACACACTTCCATTACTCGACGAAGTCAATCCTGCCATTATTCGCAGAATTCGAGCAGTCCAATTCAATAGCGTTGCGGTCACAAAAGAAGAATATAATTCACTCGAAAACCCGACTGGATTCTTCGTCAAAAATTCCGATTTTGTCACAGATGAATGGCGACAATCCCATCGCGAGGCATTGTTCGAAATCATCGCTCCATTTTGTTACACACCCATGCCAGAGGTGCCAACAGAATGTGCCCAGACAACAACTGCATACATGGCCTCCAGCGATGATTTGTATGCGTGGTTTTCCGAGAGATACCAGAGATGCGAAGAAGGCAATTTCAACGCGATCAAAATCATGGATCTATTCAACGAATACAAGCAAGGCGAGATTTACCAGAATCTCAGCAAGTTAGGTAAGCGACAAATGACCAAAACCTATTTCGAGGAATTAATCCAGCGCAGCATCTTCCTTCGCAGAGATGTGAAGCAGAAGAACGAGAGATACAATCACGAACAACTTGCTGCCATATCAATTGTCGGTTGGGAACGCATTGAACGCGATCCACATGACTTTTAAATACTCAAATTACAAATAATACAATTATAATATTTGTAATATAAAGAAACCATCCCATTTTGTCTGGTATGGCAAGGGTGTCTTACTTTCTAACGCTAAAAACGCTTTTCTTGCCCGAAAATCGGAAACTATTTTTGATTGTTCCTTCTATGGAGGACTTTCCGTTTTTTGGGCACGAAAAGCGTTTTTAGCGTTTTATCTATTTAACTATTCTTTTCTTTTTTATTTAAAAAAGGAAAAGAGAATTAATTAAATGGTAATTAGACTGCCCAGTATTCAGTGTAACCATATTAAATAGAAAGGGGGGAAATGCGGGTGTTGGAACTATTTAGCGGAACTGGATCGGTCGGCAATATTGCTAAAAGAAAAAATTGGGAAGTATTAAGTTTAGACTTAATAAACGCGGATATAAATTGCGACATTTTGAAATGGGATTACACAAAATATCCTCCAGGGTATTTTGATATTATATGGGCATCTCCGCCTTGTAATACGTTCTCAATCATGCAAAACGCATTGAAAACAAAAGCAGAAATTTATGAAAACATAAATAAACACGGTCTTCCTATTTTGAGGAAAACTGAGGAGATTATTAAGTATTTTGCTCCAAAATTATACTTCATTGAAAACCCACAGACTGGGAAAATGAAAGAATTCATAAATGACAAACCATTTTATGATGTTGATTACTGCAGATATTGTGATTGGGGATACAAAAAACGAACGCGAATATGGACAAACCTGGAGAACTTCAATAATCTAAAATGCGACAAAAACTGCGGCAATACTGTTAATATTAATGGACACATCGTGCATCGAGTCAATTGTGGTAACACACGTATTCTAAAATTGACTGGAACAAAAACAACACTCAAAGAACGATACCGGATTCCTCCGAATTTAGTATCAGCACTTTTTGACGCAATTTCAATTTAATATCAGAGTATTCTATATTCAAAATGCACTCGATAACTGGTATCAAAGAACCGAAAGAGAAAATACGTTTGTATAAAGCATTGCGATTGGGCTATACTCGTGACCCAGAAAGACAAAAACGCGGTCTCAAAAAATATGGATATGTGTTTGATCCGGAGTTATCGAGTCGTGAAAGAATGGTTGCTTACAATCCGATCCAGAAGAAGTTGTTGTTCGTTGATAATGGAACCGATCCATCAAACTTGGAAGATATTGAGGCAGACATAGTGCTTGGAACTGCGGGAATCAAACACACCAAACGATATGAGGATGACCATAAGGCACTTGTAAAAGCACAGCAAAAATATCATCCGACACCGAATCATACTATTTTAGCAGGCCACTCGTTAGGCGGCGCCCTCATAAATGCACTTGCACCAAAGGGATCTCAGGCATACACATTTGATGCTGCGATCGGACCGAGAGAGACTCGAGAAGACATATTACATCTCAGAACAAAAGGAGATGTAGTATCAGCATTAGCACCAAGCGAAAAAATAGTAACATTGAAAAATAATAATTTTGCGTTACCAATCACTCCGATCACAAACACACTCAAGGCACACAATTTGACAAATGTTGCAGATCAACCGGTCTTTTTTTAATCCGTCTCTTCCGTCTCTTCTGGTTCCTCTTCCAGCAAATCTTTGGAATTCTTTATATCGACTGGCAAATATTGAATTGCCTTATATTGATCGTCTTTTTGTTTGACAACTACTTCCATCCATAATGGAATATGTTGCTCATTGTAATGAATATAAAGAACCAGATTTTCGGTCATTTGAATGTATTCGACATCCACACAAGATGGTAATTTGCACATATCTATATGTTATATATATCAATATGATACAATATTTAGAACCATATTCCGATTTTTCGGTTCTAACAGAAATGCTTGGTAAAATAAATATTCCAAATCAAAAAAACATTCGATTCAAAGGACTGACCGAGAATCGGTTTTTGACATTTGGATTGGTTAAGAATAGGATAAAACAAGTTATCTGTCCAAGTGCAGCTACAAAGAAATATCCTCACATTTATGAAGAACTTGTTCGCATCGGAAAAGAAATTGTTCCTTTCGAATTTACTAGTATCCATATCAATAAGAATGTCGTATGCCCTCCTCACAAAGATGCCAAAGTCAATCGTAGCATGTCGGTGATTGTGAGTTTCGGTGACTATGAAGGTTGCAATTTGATCGTAGAAGATATTGAATTTGATGTGAAAGAACACCCCGCATTATTTGACGGGAGAACAATGATGCATTGGAACACACCATTGATTCGGGGAAATAAATACAGTCTGATTTTTTATTCAGTTATTTAGATTTAGCATTTCCTAAATAATCTAAGACCAGTATATATCAAAAAATGGACGTTCTGAAAAAACTCATCAAGGAAAAACGCCCACACATAACGGACAGTTCAGTGAAGACCTATGCATCATTGCTAAAGAATATGTTCTATCGAGACCCCGACAACAAAGATGAGGAAATCAATTTAGAATGGTTCATGGATCCCGAGAAGGTTTTGCCAATTCTAGAAGGCAAAACACCTCAGACTCGCAAAACGAATCTTGCTGCAATTATTGTTCTGTTAGATGGTAAGGCACCAAAAGAATATGCCACGAAAATGAACTCTGATGCCGACGCTTCAAAGGAAGATTACCAGAAGCAGGAAAAGACGGAAAAGCAGAAAGAGAACTGGATTGATTACGAAGATGTGGTGGAATTGTGGAATGCAAAATACAAGAAGATCCGACCAGTATTGTTTGACATGGACAAGAAAGACGCAAAGGAGGAAAAAGAGTTGGTCAAGTTTATGGCAATGACTTTGACTGCTGGGATCTTCTTCACACCACGTCGAAGTGAATGGGTCACAATGAAAGTCCGTAACTACGATGAAAAGACCGACAATTACGTCGATCTAAAAAAGGGGGAGTTTGTGTTTCAGAAATATAAGACCGCAAAAAAGATGGGTAAGGAAATCGTGCCATATCCAAAAGAATTCAAGGCAATTCTCACACGATATCTCAAGTGCGTGGATAACGATTATTTGATATTCAATGCAAAGGGATTGCCATTGACGAATACTATTCTGACTCAACTATTGAACGGGATCTATGGCAAGAATGTTTCGACCAGCATGCTTCGTCACATTTATTTGTCTCACAAGTATGCTGACATGCCGAGTCTGAAAGATTTGAAGGCAACCGCAGATGGAATGGGGCACAGTGTCGATACAATGCTTGAATATGTTAAGAAATGACTTAATAAACCACGATTGTTTATTAATTAACCACTGAATTCGCCTCAAACTGAATAAACTAATGGGTTTAACTGGTATAAACCCGAATAAAAACGTTTTTATTTGTCTTTATATGGTTTAACTGTGCTATTTAATACAGTTAAACCTGAATTGCGCGGTTAATGAATAAACCAGTCTGGTTTATTAAGGGGGAACTGAATGATTTAGGTGATTTGTTTATTAAGTGAAATATGTGAGTCAATTATATACAATGAGTTTTACTTTGCCGTGGTCTGTGAATAAATTGGTAAGCACCAATATAAACAATTCAAACTCTGTCAGCGGCACATTCAATAATGTCAGTCTCAAAGTCAATGGTAACACCGAACTCGATAGCACAACTACGATTATGTCTTTAGGAGTTGCGTGTGCTCCATCGTCTTCATATGTTGCAGATATCTCGGGGAATATGAACGTCAGAGGAAATTATTATCAGAATGGCAACTTGTTAGTTGGTGCGACTGGAACAACTGGAATCACTGGTCCAACTGGATCATCATATACAGGATCTACTGGATACACTGGAATAACTGGACCAACAGGTGCATCTTACACAGGATACACTGGTTATACTGGCATTACCGGCATGACGGGCACAACCGGATCAACTGGTATTACTGGCATCACTGGATCAACTGGCATTACTGGTGTAACTGGATGTACCGGAATAACTGGTTCAACGGGAGTCACCGGTTCAACTGGTTATACCGGTCCGGCTGGATCTGCTCCTGCAAATTGCGCAATAACCACTGCGAACAATGTTTTCACCGGGAATAACACATTCTCAAATATAACATATTCAAATATCTCATCAGCCATAACACTCGTAAATCCGAATTTTCAACTTCCATTTAAAAGTGCGGGAGGATTTGTAACACTTGCAAGCGGTTCTACAACTTATGCACCAAATTCATCTTACCTAACAACGCAAGGCTTTACTGGATGGGGTGTTTCGGGTGCAAGTTATATTTTTGGAATAAAGACTGGAACTGGATCCACGCCATATTATATGACCTATTTCCCAGTTGGAAATCAATGCATAATTATGGATGGTAATGGAAATCCGATTACGATGATTTCACAGAATTATACATTAGCCGCAGGTGAATACATTTTATCGTTTCAATTGCAGTCACAAGGTATGGGAACTTTAGTTGCGAGCATTGTTACAGGCACAACTACTGTTGCATCAACTGGAAATTTAAATGTAAATCCAAATTACCCAAATTGGATAACATTTACACTTGCATTTGCAGTTCCAACATCTGGTTCTTATTTTATAAAATTCCAATTGGCAGGTGGTTATGTTGGCGTAAATGTCAATTCACTTGTATTAGATAATTCAATTATAATAAGTGACGGAACAAATACATCCACGATTGGTGGCAGTGAAAGTATTTTGAATAATCTTAATGTAAATAATGGACTGTCAATAACATCTGGCGGATTAGGAGTTGTCGGATCAGTAAATATGGGAACTGCATATGGATCAAATAATATTGCAATCAATTCATTGATGGGTTCGTCTAGTGGTTCTACAAATTCAAGTTGTATTGCAATTGGAACTAGTTCTCTCGTTAATTCAGTAAATTCATCCAGTGTAATCGCAATTGGAGCAGGAGCAGCAACTGGAACAACCACGGGCGCTACTAACTGTGTTGCAATTGGCGGAGTTCTCGGAAATGATTTGGATTGCGTTGTGATCGGATATAATGTCGGTTCCACAAATCAGTCAAACAATACATTGATGGGATATGGTGTTGGGTTTAATTCTGGTCCAAGTGTAGGTTCATTTTGCGTTGGAATTGGAACAAATATTTTTACGGCATATTCTGGTTATGGCCCACATACTCCAAGTTATTGCAGTGCTGTCGGATACAATTCTCAAACATTAAATGCTGATAATTACAACACCAGTATTGGGTCTTTCACGTTGAATGCCATGAATGGGTTGAATGGAACCGCTTATAATACTCAATATAATACTGCGATCGGATATAATGCTGGTTCTTTACATAATCAATTGAATAATTGCACATTCTTGGGTGCTAACACTGACTTGACCGCAGAAAATTTAACGAATGTTACATGTGTCGGATACGGAACAACCTGCGGAACTTCATCAACAATACAACTTGGTTCAAACTCTGAAACAGTTGCGATTTCCGGTTCTCTCAAATCCGGTTCAAACACAATTACCTCCGCTCAATTAGGTTATTTATCCAATGCATCTGGTGGATTAGTAGATTTGAATTCAACCCAAACAATTGTTGGCACAAAAACGTTCAGTTCCGCTCCAGTTATGTCTGGTGCATCTATCACAAGTGGAACTATTGGACAATCACAAATAAACAATGGTTATGTGGATCTCTCTTCGAATCAAACAATTTCTGGAGTAAAAGGGTTTAAGTCTATTTCACTTGTCTATGATGCTAGTTTCGCTGCTAGATTCTTAGATAGTTGCGGAAATAATGTTATGCTTATCAACTCACAATATGCATCACCTGCTTTTTCAATCGCATTAGGTGTTGGTGCTATGCCGAATATGACAGTCGGTCTGTCTAGTAATAACACTGCAGTAGGTGGATATGCCGGAAATTTAATAACAACTGGAAGATATTGCACGATCGTCGGCGCGTATGCACTGGCGAATTTTGTAGGCACTGCTAGTTCGACTGCCAATATAACTGCAATCGGATATAACGCGTTGAATAAATTGACTGGTAGTGGAACTGGAAATTATAATACAGCCTGTGGAGCACAAACTGGTCAAAATGTTACGACCGGATTATATTCGACCTTTCTGGGATATCTTGCAGGAAATAATGCAACCACAGGATCAAATAATACCTTCTTAGGAATGCAAGCAGATTTTGCAAGCAGCACACAATATACACAATCAACTGCACTCGGATACAATGCAAAAATAACGGCGTCGAATCAGATTATGATGGGAACGGCAACTGAGACAGTTTATGTGCCTGGATTACTTGATGTTTCATCCCAATACATTGCTGCATGTGGATCGTATTCATCTAGCACTACATTGACTATCTCTGCCCCATTTTACGAATTTTATCCAGTTGCGCCTACAAGCGCAATGGTAATTACTATCCCTGCTGCAAGTGCTGCCTATCTTGGTGCAAGATTCACAATTCGAAGAGTTGGTGGAACAAGCACAGTTATTATTACTAGTTCGCAAACCGTGTATCCAACAAATTCATTCACTGGCACAACCACATTGATGGGCTCTGGTGTTTATACAGTCAATCTAGCTTGTATGTATTTATCTTCGACACCGACTTACGGATGGTTCATTGTATAAATATATTATTTCACATCGCGAAAAATAATATATTACCATTGACTCGTAAAATAAAACGAAAATGGGAATCCATTGAAATATAACACATCAGTATAACCACCCAAATATACTCCACCCGCGCCTGTGCTCGATTGTAAAGTCACTGCTGGAGCTTGCAAAAGAATCGATGCACTTCCATTGATTGTATTATTTACGGCAGAAATGCTATTTGATCCAGCTGTTGTTGCCAAACTCAATGTCCCAATGCCGCTCATATTTGAACGTAATACAATATTATCAACATCCAGTGTCGAAGTATTTACAGTTGTGGCTGAGCAATTAGTTGTATTGACATCAGTAGCAGACAAATTTATAGTATCTACATTTGTTGTACCAACACTATCACAAGTAACTTCGCCGATAAAATTTGTAATTCCTGGAACTGCTGTTTGATTTTGCGTTTTTGATTGCAATACAGTAATCCCTAATGCATCTAATAGACTCGCGATTAATGCACCGCCTGCTAAAATCAAACCTATTAAATCTGCTATAAAATTATTATCAGCGCTACCTTGAGGACCAGTTGGACCAATTGGACCAGCCGGTCCAGGAGGGCCAGTTCCACTTGCACCAGTATCGCCTTTAGAACCAGCTGCTCCAGTTGGGCCTTGAATTCCCTGTGGCCCCTGAGGTATTCCGAAATTTAATATGGCCGCTGAACTGGTTCCGACATTTGTCACATATACATTTGACGTTGCCGATAGAGTTGACACAGTCCCCACAGTTATTGTGCCTGCTGGACCTTGTATTCCTTGTGGTCCTTGAACCGCATTAGCAACTTGTGTAATTGATACAAACACAGAAGACACTGCTGGAATTGCGGGCGATGATTGTGCAGATTGACTATACAACTGAAAAGTAGTATTATTCGAATTAAATAATATGCCGATCGTGTCATTCGCATTCAATTTTAACACATAACTAAAACTGGTCAAAGAACCAATATTTGCTGGTCCATAATTTACCGCAACTGAACTGTTTGCGATATTTGTTCCATTTTTTTGTAACCAATAATAGACATTTGCTGCGCTACTATTTGTAACTTTCGAACTGATTACATAATCAAACCGATATGTTCCTGCATATTGGATCGTGATTGTATTATAAAGAGTCTCTGTTTGTGAATTAGATAAAATGACTCCATTATTACTTGGGTCAGCGCTTGTCAATGCAGCAGAAATTGCGGCAGTCGTCGAACTAGTAGAAATTGTTTGGTTGCACCAAAAATTACCCCAATGTCCGTTATTTCCAAGTCCAGCAGTCAAATTATTTATTTGTTGCTGTATATTGCTACTAACTCCATCCAAAGCATATAATTCATTGTATGTCACGGTTTCTAATGTTCCAGCATTATTGAATTGAATCTCGTTTGCTGCAGAATTAATAGAAAATAAAGTTTCTTGATGCGTCGGATCCGTTCCCAATACAAAATTTATCGATGAGAATTGTGGAGTATTGATAGTCATATTATCTGTGATAGGATCTACTGACACATTGAATGCCAAATTGCCTGTAGCCGGATCATTTGCTGGTTGAAAATATATTTTATCAGTTACTGTTAAATCATTCACAGTTACGGTTGATAATGATGCCGTGTCTGTTGCCGTCAATGTCGGCGGATTTTTACTCGCATTGAATCCAAATAATGACATATTCTGATATAATAGCATGACATTATTTCACTTACCGTCATCTACTGCACTTTTACTTTTGCGTTCTCGCTTCTTTTTTTCCTTTTTCTGAACCGGTGGTTCTTCGAATGCGGCCACTCCTTCCATAATAGGTGCTGCAGCAGGACGCGATTCTGCTTTTGCAAGTGAAACCGCAGGTTGTGATACCGTCTCCATTATTGGAACATCTTTGAGTCTTTGCTGACGTTCTCTTCTCAATTGATCTGCACTTTTTGAACTATATCGGTATTCATCTCGAATCATCTCACGATTTAATGGCGTCACTGGCAATCCTCTTCCAACCAGTTCCTCATCGATCGCTTTTTGTCTTGGCATATAAGGTGCTCTCGGAACAGAAAATCCTTTTGCCATACCTTTTTCTTTCTTTTTTTCTGGTTCTTGTGATTTGGGAGTTTCTTCAACTCCAAAAAATTTTTCATACAATTTTTCGTGATCAGTCTTTTTGGAACTTGAAATTTGCATATGCAATGGTTCATTTGATCTCTCATTACTTGCAAACTCATTGAATCCCTCCACCATACTCGGTATCTTATCCGGATGATTGATCGGTGCTTCGCGATATGTCGCAGACGGTTTTGGTTTCTCAATTGGCAATTCTTCTGGTTCTGGTTTTCGATTAATAAATCCAGAATCATAGAATCGCGTGCGAGAAGTAAATGATTCTCTATCTCGAATAGCTTCATCTGCCAGATTATGCTGTTCATTCAATGTGCGTGGCGCTTCCAAAGGAATCGGGTTTTTTGTTTCCGTAGGACGTCCCTGTGGAACCACATTTGGCGTTTTATAAGCATCATAGTTGAAACTCGAATGACTCGGAAAATTGTATTGGATGCGAGGAATAATCTGACTAATCGATTCTGCATATTCACGCGCTTCTTGACTTGGTTGCCGCGGCCTGCGACGTCTCTTCGATTTCTTGCGTTTTATCTCACCTACATTCACGATCACTTTTTGCACCTGCCCCTGTTTTTGTTTTTGATGTGTGCTTCTCGTTCGTCTTGCCATTATATATTCAACCGACATTTTGTTGAACCCAATTAGGTTGATTCATCCGCGACGATCTCATCCCATTTATTGTTAAACAGTCTTTTATATTTGAGATTCAACAAGATCCAATCATGAGTGGTAGGAGTCATTTTCATCAACGACTCAAAATTCTTCTGCGACATCTGAAACTGTTCTTCGAACAATTTTTTGTTCTGTGATTTGTTCGTGTTCCACAAAAATATGTTGGTTGCCAGTTCGCGCAATTTTTTAGGCATCTGGTAATAGTTCTGGCACAAGATCCAAATCTGTCCCAATTTTAAATGCCGCATCTTAGTAATAAATTTCTGCAGAATTGCTTCGCACGTCTTGTCTTTCAACTGAGCACCAAAATCGTCAATAATTATCATGGTATAACAATCTTCCTCTGCATTTGCCCTCGCCTTCTCATACAACTCTGCTAACACTTCGGGAGTCATTTCGTGATAGAGATGTTCTTCGTCTAAATGCGCGGTAAATATATTGTCCTTTGGTGCAATCGAGTGTAGAGACACTTCTGGAATAATAACATAAATCTCATGATGGGTTTTTTTAAACGGGCCTTTCAAAAGACTCAATACCATACTGGTTTTCCCAGATCCCATGCCACCACTAAAAATAGTAAAATTGGGACGAGAGAAACATGTTTTGATTGCTTCACCACTCGATTCCAATTTAGGATCAATCGCATCATCGCAATTCATCTGAACTTCCGGTAATTTCGGTTTTTCGCGTTCCACTATCTTCATTTGGTCACAATATATGCTATAATGATATATTCTGATATGCCTGTCGATCAAGACCGAAAATCGAATGCGTTGATGAAAGCACGCAGAAAACACAAACCCGAACAAAAAAAAGAATCACCTCATGTCCATGGATTTATTTCCCAAAAAGACATGAAGGTTGCAAAAACCCCGATCGATGATGAATCTATAGTTTATTTTTAGGGACAATTCATGCAAAAAAACTAGACACTGATTTATTAGGATGTTTGCGGTGTTCTGCTAAAGCAACCGCTACGCGTTGTTTCTCGGCCGCCAATTTTGTCATTGGTTTCTTCGAAAGACGACGATGGGTTTTCGCATCCTCTACGAAATATGATTTCTCCTGCTTAATGATTTTGTAGGGCATTCAATGATATAATGGTATATCATTGGATTCGATTATTTTTTATATGCTGCTTTGCATTTGGGGTCTTTCACTGCGTCGATGTAGGACATCTTATGTTTTTTCGCCCATGCTTTGCAATGTGTGATCCACGGATTCGCCATTATGTATTACCACAATATATTTATCGCCAAATTGTTTGCAGAATACTTGTCGGATTTCCAATCACCTTCCATATTTCTTGCACGTGCCAAATAATTCTCACGACGATCTTCATCGTGATGTTTTGTATAGTCCTCGTAACCCATCTGACCGAAATGAATCCATTTCCGTTTTTCTGGATCGAACACCATATACTTCTTCTCTTTGCGAGTAGAAGGTTTTATTTTGACATCGGCACCTAAATATTTTCGGGCATTGCGATAAGCAATTGTTTTGTTTGAATATTTGCTCAATTCGGGTTTCATCTATATATTGACTGCACATTTACATGCGGTAGTTAATTGTGCCCTGTTCAAGGTCGATCTCGAAGATGATATCGAAGCGGCCAGTGAAGAAGATCGACTGGGTATTCGAAGGAGCAACCAAAATGTTTGTTTCCAAATAGTGATTTGCGCTAATAGTGAGGTCATACCCGTCAAGAATAGAAGAGTTATGCACCTTGCGCAAGTCCTCACCAAACAAGAAAGTGCAAAGATTGTTGATAGATGCACTAGAACCAGCATTGATTACCCATTGGTCATATCCGGTGGCAGCAGTAGGAGCAGTTCCGACAGTCACATACTTGAAAAACTGCGAAGGAATGAACGATGATCTCTGTTCCCATTCCTTGAACTTCTCACTCGACATCAGGGTGCGGTTAAGCGTACATGCAGGCAGAATTTGGGTGTTGTGTGGGAATTGGGGATAACGATCCTTGCCCTGCAACAAATAATTGAGTTGAGAGCAAAGAGGCATCTTAGAATCAAACACACCATTAATCTGGTTAGAAGTTCCGGTGCTGCCAGTATCCGTGAAACGTGTGAAGAGAGATCGACACGATTTACCACGGAGACCAATGAGAGTGTTGATGTATCCACTGGTTCCGGCCGCAAGGGTCGAAGAAGCAGTGCGTTGAGTAACACCATGGAGGTAGTGCATCTTGGGACTTCCGAGCATACGAGCACTCTCCGAGTCAAGGGTCAAATACCACAAGTTGAGAGAGATGTTGTCAACGGTGAATGTGACTTGAGCACCAGCGGGATTGGAAGTACCGTTTCCACTGTAAAATGAAACAGGAACTTGAGAGTTGGTGTAGAGTTGCACATCAAGTTTATTGACACTACCGGCGGGGAAAAATCCCTTCGCCGTCTTTCCGAGGAGAGCAGAGGGAAGAGGGAATTCATACGAATAATAAGTATTCGCTGTAGAGGAAAGGGTTCCAGTCATTGAATCAATAGCGTGACCTTGAGTCAAGTTACTACTCGTGCCGGCCTCTGCCAAAAAACCAAATTGTGCTGCGAAATTATCTCTGTCTGTGGTATTGTAATTTAGCAAGTGGTCAATGTGCTCCGAGATATGGAGATTCACCACATCATCGAGTGTTTGCCCATTCGGACCGATATGGACAATACGAGAGAACCAAGATGAAGCAGCATCTTGGAGATATGCGGTAGCATTAGCATAAGCAGTAGTAGCAGCAGTCGTGACCGCATAATTGACACGGAATGAAATACTAGATTTCTCAGAATCAACCCAGACATGTTTCCCCTGTCCGCATGGAATGCTGAACTGCACAAGTTGCGATGGAAAAACTAAATTGTTCATATATCCACCACTTGCGTTCAACAATGGCTGAGCGGAACTGGAAACAGTATTGACGTTATTGGGTTGAACACGAACCAATTGACTAACACACCCTGCCGACATAGCGACTTCGGGAGAAGGCAAAATTCCACGTGGAAGACCTAATGCGATTGACATTGTATATTCTGACGTGATAAATTATTTCCGATTCTATAAAATCTTGTCGATCGGTTTTTCAATTGTCTCGGAATTCTCTTCAATCAAACTCCTTAAATTAGTGGCTCCTCCTAAAACCTGATTGAACGTATTCAGTGATCGTTTGATACGTCGATAAATACGGATACGTAACTGAAAATAAGATGAGATCCCATTGAAATCGACAAAATTACCTGCATCATCTAATATTGCTAGAGTCAATGTGGTCTGTCCGGACAATGACATTGCAAACTCGTCGCTAAAATTTTGATAAACGATCTGTGTGTTTTGTTTTGTCACATTCGGAATACTTGCTAAAACATTCGAATATGCCGGATTTCCAGCACTTCCTAAAACCTGTCCATTGTAAAGTGTATTGTTCTCAATACAAACACGGAACAATGGATTCGGCAAAAAATTGACCACTCGAGGACACGTCGCAGTATAAGGCGCAGAAGATGTGCTGACTAAATCAGAACTAAACCCCATTATATAGGCACACGAACTACTGCCATAAAGTGTGAATGGATATGTGCTATGAGACACTGTAAATTTGACCGCAATTTGGTCTAGAGTGATATTGAATCCAGCCGGTGCCAATAACAAGAACTGTTGCATAAAGTAATCGCTCGTGTAATTTCCCTGTTCAAATGTAATCGTATATTGGTTTCCATTTAGGGATAATTTTAAAACATTATTGTATTGGTTCATCTGATAATTCGAATTACACAAAATTGCATAAGGCATTGACAGTGTCACACTCTGTATCGTGTCGTCTCCCGCATAATCTAGATAACTTTTTAGTTCGAATGATACATGACTCTTCATATCACCATTTAGTTGCTGGCACTGACTACTTTTCGTGGATAGATACAACATTTTCGTCTCCACCACATTCGATATTTGATAATTCTCTTCCGGTTTGACTGCGTGTGTCGTCCCCCCGCTGTCCGAGTTCTGAAATGATATCATTTTCTATATTCTCTTTTGATATAACAATTGTTTCCGTCTCTTTCGGGTAATCGAATGCGTAACTCGGATTCAATTCGGTAAATTGTTGTCGCAATGCTTCTTGTTCCGCTTCTTTCATTGCCCGGTATCTCTCGATCACCTCATCTGTCAAGCGACCGGTTTGTGCAAGTAGAATCGCTTGTTTTATGTCTCTAGCGCTTTCCCGATTACCAAACATCTTGTCTAGATTCTCGGATACGGTCTTCTCTTTCATGGTGATAAATTCCATTGTATATAATTTGCAGACACTTTTTTCCTAAATTATTTTGTTAATTAAATGTATAGATGTCGGATTTAGCACAAACAGAAGATTCTGAACCCGTTCTGAAACCCCGTCAGCGCAAGATTACACCAGAAGAACAGAAGATCCGCAGTGAAAGAATGAAGCAAGTCAATGAAGCACGTATTGCTGCGATCAATCAGAAAAAGGCAGAGATAAAGGCAAAGGCGGAAGAAGAGGAAAAAAAGCAACTGGAGTTCGAAGTCAAAGTGACAAAGAAAGCACCTGCTAAAAAGGCACCAGTTAAGAAGGAACCTGAACCTGAACCTGAACCTGAACCAGTAGAATCCGAGTCAGAACCTGAACCTGAACCACCAAAACCAAAAAAGAAAGCACCTAAGAAGAAAGCACCTCCACCCCCACCTTCCTCTTCCGAATCGGAATCGGAATCCGAGTCTGAATCCGAAGAGGAGGAGATCGTTAAACCTCCACCCAAAAAGAAATCATCCAAGAAAGTCGAACTCGCCCCTGAACCAATTATCGAGAGACGTATTTTCAAGTTCTTTTAATTTTATTTAGGTATATTTCAAAAATAAAATTAACGATCATATGTATCTGGCACCGGATCATAGAATTCAAATATCAACATCAGACCCCAATCTGCAACAGTATTGCTTGCTAACAACCCTTGTGAAGCAGTAGATCCGTAAGCATTGTTTTGCAGTTGCACTTCGAATGTGCGCATTCCCTTTGGAACCTCGATATTGATTCCAGTCACGGATTGCAGAGACGTGCTTTTTAAAGCAGAATAAGAAGTGGTGGTTGAACCGTTTGTCGATGTTGCAGTATCAACTGTGATCAGTCCTAAAACCATTCCACCAGTAATACTTGTGCTTCGACTATTGATTCCGTTCAAAACGATTACACCGTTGCCTGATGTGGGAGTTACTCCGTTTGTAATCGAGTCACTGTAGAAATCGTGACGAAGACGACATTTTTGGTATTTATGGTTATTCAGATTAAATACAGCATCCCAGTTTATCGTGTAGATCACGTCGCTAGTTCCCGCGCGACTTGTAATATATGAACCGCCAATGTAACTATTCAGAAAAAGAGAGTAGGATTCCATTATATTATATAGACTCATAATTTATACTTTGCTTTCACCCGTCTCAGATGACTTTTCTTCAGAAGATCCGGATGAATATAAATCTTGCAGCGATAACATTGTTTTCGATGTGTGAATTGCTTGAGGAATGCATTGCATCGGGACTAATTTATCTGAGATCTTTTTTGCCAATAATTGACTACGTTCAACTAAAGTAGTATATTCATTGTATTTGTCTTCCAAATACAATTTCGCATCTGTTGGTCTATTTTCCCGATCGAGATTCAAAATTTTATAAATATCGACTGACAGCAGATAAAATTCCTTAGAATAAACCAGTTCGTCTTCCATCGATTTTTGTATTGACAAATACAACTCAATGCTGCTAATCAATCCACACACTAGTGACACGATACAGGTTATCACACTGACTATCTGTTGAGTAGTAAATGAACTCAATCCCACTGCCAAAACTGAATTACATCCACTCAAAATGATGATCGGGATTTTGAAATATTTCAGTCTAGATTTTAACGCAAAATAATTGCGTTTATGTTCTTTTGACAACACAACCGAATTTACTCTAAGATTCTCTAATATGTTCTCTATGTCATCGCCCCACAATTGTCTCTCTTGAGACAATGACTGCATCATTATTTGAGCACTATGCATTATGTGGATATATTTTATATGTATTGCCTCGAACACGCATTAGATTTATCAGAATATAAAACTTGTTTGATTTGCAAACAATCGATTGCAGGTCGTTGTATTACATTGATCATTCCAGACGATTATTACGTTTTAGAAGATGAACGCGATTTTTTACACATCTCTTGTTTCAAAAAAGAATTCGCACATTTCAGGAAGAATATCTTTAGGGATACTATAAAATGAATTGTCAAACTTGTATGGCGTCACCCGATCCAAATGTCCCACTGCTTTCATGCGGTCATTATGTCTGTCCTCAGTGTTATTGTCTGTTGAAAACAAGTGGCACACATGTCTGCCCTGTTTGTCTCAAATTGCTTAAACGCGGTCGCAGAAAGAATCAATAAATAATATATAATGGACGAAAAAACTAAAGAAACTTTAGCATTTTGGAAATTTGTGCGTCCTCATGTAATAGTTCCTGAAACCCAGACGAGTTCTGTTGCACCTGCACCCGAACCTGAACCTGAAACCTATGATGAACCTGAACCTGAATCTGAAGCACCAGGAAGACAATCATTGGGGGGTAGATTCACTCTCCGAAGAGATGAAAGCATTCCATCGTCACTTGGAACTGAAATAAGTATGTCTTCTGGTGGAGAAGAAGAAGAAGATTCTGATTCTAGTTCAGATTCAAGTGTTGAAAGAACGATCCGCCTTGTTGCTGCTAGACGCACACCTGGAATAGTTGTCCCTCATAAATCTCCTGCTGCCATTGACCGCGATTTGTATTCAGTTTCATCTTCATCCGACGATGATGATTATGAGGAAACAACTTAAAAATCTTTAGGGATAATATACAACTAGTATCTAAAAAATAAATGCCACTCTCTGAATGCCAAAAACGTGCAAAGGCAGCGTGGATCGAACGTAACCGCGAATTCCATCTTGCCTGTCAAAATATGTATGCTACAAAATATTATCTCCAACACAAAGAAGAACGACGAGCATATGCCCGTGAATATTATCTCAAAAAGAAAGAACGTTTAGCACAATTGAAGAACGCAGCAAAACCAGAATCAGAACCTGAACCGGAAATCAAACCCGAGTCCGAATTTCTGACCAACAAAAATTGAACGAGATTTTTGATTATATTTAGGAATAATCAAAAACCAATATAAAACATTATCTTTAGGAATAATATACTACTCTCTAAAAATGTCCGTCACTTTTTGCGAATCTCTTAAAACTACTACTGCCAAAATGAAGTCATTACCTGTCTCTGACTACAAATCCCTGTGCGAGGAAAGAAAATCGATTTTCGAGGAGATCCCAGATGACCGCCCAGTCAAGTTATATGCCGATTTCGATTTTAAACCCACACACGCAGCAGAAGATTACGTATTCACTGATTGCACTGAACAATTGATCGATGTTACTAAATCCGCAATCTCAAAAGTTGTATCAGAATTAGGAGGACAAACCCCACCAGAATTCGCAGTAAAAACCGCCACAGTTGAACACGAATCCAATTGGGTAATGTCGTTCCATATTATCTGCACGAATTATACAATGACAAAATTACAACAATCAGAATTCTTCAAACGTGTTTCCAAATACATTGACACCGACCCAGAAAATAACTGGAGACGTGACTACATCGATGTTACTCCCGAACGAGCCAATAAGGGATTCTTCGATATGAACGTATATACAAAGAAAAGAAGAATGCGTTCCGCTTATTCCACCAAAGAACATGAATCCAGACATTTCGAAATCACGGAAGGCACATTCGAAGACACCATTATCAGTGTTTGCAACCGCGACTCACAAGTCCTGACAATCGAATTACCAGAAAGAAAACCAGCACCATTGAAATCTATCTCCATAGATGGTCTCGACGCAGAAGAAATAAATGCGTATTTGGATGCCGGTCTTTTCAGAGAACGCGCATTCGATTACAAATCTTGGATGGACATGGCATTCGCGATCAACAATGTTCTCGGCATTTCAGGTCTCGGTCTTTTCGATAAATTCTCCCGCGTGTCTTCTCTAAAATACGATGCGGATTCTGTCCGACAAAAATACGAATCATTGCAACACCGCATTGATGGACTCGGAATGGGATCCATCAAGAAATGGGCAAAAGATGAAAACCCCGAAGTGTATGCCCGCATCAGTCGCGAGTTCTGGGAAAAACGCACCTTCGATAAAACCGATCTGCACACAAAAGCATTCACGACTGGTCTTCTCTCCGATTATTTCAAAGATAATTACGGTCACAAATTCGTCTGTGTCAATGAGATGGTTTATCATTACAATGGAATCTACTGGGAACGCGATGATCGCAAAAAATCCCATCTCACCCGATTCGTCGATAAACAAATCTACTCCGATATCATGGCATATTGTTCTCGTAAAACCGCCGAATTCAACGGCAAAGAAAACAACGAAAAACACATGGAGAAAATCGCGGAACTCCAGAAAAACGCCATCAAAATCCGGCAAAACGGATTCCGCAAGGGTATCATCGAAGATATTGTAACTGCGATTACAAACAACCGTTGCGAATTTGACATCTATCCTCATCTCTTCGCTTTCCGCAATGCCATCTACGATCTGCGAGCCCACAAATTCATCGAGCCAGAACCATCTCAGAAAATCGCCACCGTCGCAGAATATGATTACGTTGCACCCACACAATCCAAAATCGATACTGTAAATTCAATTCTCCGATCCATTTTGCCCAATGAAACCATCCGCAATTATTATTTGTCTGCCCTCGCCACTGGCATGATAGGAACACAAAACCAAGAGTTCTTTATTGCCACTGGTGTCGGTGGAAATGGAAAATCCCTGCTCAACACTCTCTTCATGTCAATGCTCTCCAGTTATGGTTACACTCTCCCACAAGAATTATTGCAAAACAATATTCGCGAGGGTGCAAATCCAGAGATCGCGGGTCTTCACAAAAAACGATTCGGACTCATGCAAGAACCATCAGCGGGCAAAAAAATAAAGTGCGCTGCCTTGAAAGCAATCACTGGCAACGGCAGTATTAATGCCAGACAACTCTATGCCACTGACACAAACACCATTCTCCAAGCAACATTTATCATGGAATGCAACACACTTCCATTACTCGACGAAGTCAATCCTGCCATTATTCGCAGAATTC
>Ga0208379_1000406_pt1 | contig 19342 bp, 17 predicted proteins | sample CryBogCBE02Aug07_FD_184559 | JGI IMG/M metagenome (GOLD analysis project Ga0208379, IMG submission 184559) | Freshwater microbial communities from Crystal Bog, Wisconsin, USA - CBE02Aug07 (SPAdes) | ecosystem: Environmental > Aquatic > Freshwater > Lake | place: Crystal Bog, Wisconsin, USA... | reverse complement strand
TGACCGGTGATACGAGCACGTTGGAGGATCTATCGGTCCTGACCAAGCTCGCAAAGGGTGAGGAATAGTCTCGGAACTTTGGCGCGGGGCGTCGTTGCCGCTCGGTTGGTGTAGGATTACTACGCCTTCCGTAGTGATTCCTGGCCCCGCATTCAAACTTCCAAGCCTTTGCAGAGACAGGAAGAGACCGGCACTCATCGATAGACGAGAGGATTTTCAGGAGATGGCAAGGCGACCAAGCAGTGGCCGTAGCAAAACCTACGGCCAGCGCAGAGTAACTTTTCCAAAGCTTTATAAATTAGGCGCAGGGAAATTGGATGGACGGCTAGGCGTGAGAGCGAAGCCGTATCGGGCATACGGCGAGCATGCAATAACGACGCTCTTCGCCAATAGCCCTTGTCTAGCCTTCTTCGGGTTCTAGATGGACGGTAACATCCTCGAGGGGGAGTTCCGACGCCAGCAGCCTGTCCTTCACCTCGTGGGAAATGCGGTGTCCCTCACGGACGGTGAGGTCGCCCTTCACGCGGATGTGTAGGTCGGCGATGTAGGAGAGGCCGCTTTTGCGGACGCGGCATTTCTCGGCGCTAAGGATGCCCGGGACGGAGCAGGTGGTTCTCATGATGGTCTCCTCGGCCTCGTCGGATACCTTGGCATCCATGACGTCACCGAGTGCGAGGCGGAGCATGGAGTAGGAGCTGTAGAAGATGACCACGCAGGCGAAGAGGGCGGCCCAGTCATCAGCGACCTCGAATCCCTTCCCCCCGACGAGGCTGATGGAGATGCCGATGAAGGCAGCAATGGAGGTGACGGCGTCGGAGCGGTGGTGCCATGCGTCGGCCAGGAGGGCGTTGCTCCCGATGCGGCGGGCCTTGCTGGCCATGATTTGGAAGAGGAGTTCCTTGAGGGCGATGACCACGACCAACAGGAGGAGGGTCCAGGGGGAGGGGAGATGGACCGTGGTGCCGTGGGCGGCGGCAATGAGCTGGGTGATGCTGTTGTGGGCGATGAAGGCCCCGGCCACTGCGAGGACAAGGGCCCCTATAATGGAGGCAAGGGACTCGGCTTTCCCATGGCCGTAGGGATGCTCGGCATCGGCCGGCTTGGCGGCATACTTGAGGGCCCCCCAGATAAGCAGGGAGCTAAAGAGGTCGAGCAGGGACTCAATGCCGTCGGCGATCAGCGCATTGGACCGGCCGATCACGCCCCCGGCGATCTTCCCGGTCGAGAGGACGAGATTCAGGAGAACCCCGGTCAGGACGGCACGACGCCCCTGGGCAGACTTAAACTGGAGATCACCGTTGGACACAAGATTAGGGTCTAGGAGATAGGGAATGGGTTATGGGGCAATCCAGCAATCAACAATTAGTAATCTCCTTCATCCCCTTAATTCCTGTGAATCTTCTCCCTTTGTTTCCCGGATGAATTCCTTCACCACGGCCTGGAAGGCGGAGGCCAAGTCGGCCTTGGGCTTCACAAAGGAGGGCCGGAACCATGGCTGGAGCCCCAGCAGGTCGGTCGTCACCAGAATCTGCCCGTCGCATCCCGTGCCGCTGCCGATTCCGATGGTGGGAATGTCTAGTTTCTTACTAATGAGATCAGAAAGAGAAGCCTCAACGAGTTCCAGAACGATGGCGCAGCATCCGGCCGCCTGCAGATCGAGGGCGGCGCGGAGCAGTCGCTCCGCCTCATCCTCGGTTTTCCCCTTCCGGTGGTAGCCTCCCTCTTCCCGGACGTGCTGGGGGAGCATTCCAAGATGTCCGATCACCTGAATGGATTCCTTGGTCAGGGTGGTAATGATCTCCGGAAGGTGGCCCTCCAGCTTGACCGCATCCGACCCGGCCTCGACTAGGAGCTTTGCACTCTCAAGGGCTTGGGCCGGAGTGTCATAGGTATGGGATGGAAGATCCACCGCCACCGGGGCCCGCGAGACGCCTCGACGCACCGCCTTGAGGTGGTGGATCATCTCAGGCAAAGTAACGTCGACCGTATCCTTTTGTCCTAAAACAACCATGCCCAGAGAATCCCCGACAAGGATCAGGTCGATACCGGACTCATCAAGAAGGCGTGCGGAGGGGTAGTCGTAGGCGGTCAACCAAGCCTGAGTTTCGCCGCAGGCTTTCCGTAATACCCAAGATTCTTTAAAGTCCTTAACCATTGGAAATCAGTTTATAAAAGCTATTTATTATGAATTCTTGAGATATATTCCGAGCAGGTCATTTCCCATCCGGGCAGCCTGAGATCAGGGCGGATCTCAGCCAAGGGTTCCATTACAAAGGAGCGCTCAGTCATCCGGGGATGGGGTAGCTCCAACTCCGGATCATCCAGGGTCATTTCGTCGCAATAGAGGAGATCGAGATCCAGGGTGCGGGAGGCGTTGCGGGCATGGTTCTTGGGGCGACCTGAGCGGATCTCTTCCTGCTGAAGGTGATGAAGCAACTCCAACGGGGTGAGGGATGTCCCGATCTCAGCCACGGCATTGAGGAAGGCGGGGGTGCCCGGCGCGCAATCCACGGGTTCCGTCTCATGGAATCCAGAGACCAGAAAGTCTCCCGACTCATGGATCTTCCTGAGATGGCCGATTGCCTGATTCAGTAGCGCGGACTTATCGCCCAAATTGGAGCCGAGGGCAATACCGGCACGCATGAGGATTAAATCAGCGTTTCCTTAACGCAGGCCGAGCACATCCTGCATGTCGTAGAGTCCGGGGGCGTTCTTTTTGGTATCCCGGGCCCAGAGGGCTGCCCTAAGGGCTCCTCGTGCAAAGGTCTCCCGGCTGGAGGCTCGGTGGGTCAACTCGAGGCGATCTCCGGGGGCCGCAAGCATCACGGTGTGGTCTCCGACGACATCCCCGCCGCGGACGGCATGAACGCCGACCTCGTTGCGGGTGCGCTCTCCCGGCATTCCGACGCGTCCATGTCGGGTATCCTTCTCATAATCAAGGCAATAAGCCTCATCCAGAACCTCGACGAGGCGGCGGGCTGTCCCGCTGGGGGCATCCTTCTTGAGGCGGTGATGGATCTCGATCACCTCGGCATCATACTCGGGCCCAAGGATTTCGGCGGCCTTCTTGGTAAGCCAGAAGAGCGTGTTGACGCCGACGCTGTAGTTGGGGGAGAAGATGACCGGAATCTTGCCGGAGGCCTCGGTGATGGCGCTACGAACATCGTTGGAATGTCCCGTTGTTCCGATCACAAGAATCTTACCTAATTCGGTGCATTTCCGGAGGGCGGGAAGGGTGGCGTCCGCATGGGTGAAGTCAATCACCGCATCGCAGGAGGCGATCCCATCGAGGGAATCGCCGGCGTCGATCGTTCCTGCGAGTTGCAGGACGGGATTCTCCTCGATGCAGCGCACCAAGGTCTGTCCCATCCTTCCTTTTGATCCGTAAATAACAACTTTAAGTGGATTCATATCAGGGTAATACGATTTACAGGATTCCGGTGGATCGGAGGGTCTTTAGAAGAACCTCTCTATTGGAATCCGTTATCTCGCAAAGAGGCAAACGGACATCACTACCGCAGATCCCCTTGGCAGCAAGGGCTGTCTTGATGGGGACCGGGTTAGGCTCAATGAAAAGGTCGCGGAAGAGGGGGTAATACCGGGCATGAAGCTCCCGGGACTTGGCCAGATCTCCCTTGAGGAAACTCCGGACGAGTCCCTCCACCTCGGCGGGTATCATATTGGAGGCAACGCTGATCACCCCGACCGCTCCGGCGACCATAAACGGCAATGTCAGGGAGTCATCTCCTGAGAGGATCTGGAAGCTCTCGGGGAGGGCGGCCTTGAGCTGGTTGACGCGCTCGACGCTCCCTCCCGCCTCCTTGATGGCGACGACGTTCGGGCAATCGGCGGCAAGTCGTGCCACCACGGAGATGGGGATCTCGATACCGCAGCGCCCTGGGATACTGTAGAGCACGATAGGGATGGAGACGGCCTCGGCCACCTTTCTGAAGTGACGGTAGAGACCCTCGGCGGAGGGCTTATTGTAGTAGGGGGCCACCTGCAGGGAGGCGTCGGCCCCGAGCTTTTCAGCCTCCCTGGTCAGCTCCACGGCCTCGGTCGTGGCATTGGATCCGGTACCGGCGATGACCAGTATTCTCTTGGCTGCCGCCTTGACGGTGATCTCGATGACCCTGGCGTGTTCCTCATGGCTGAGGGTGGGGGATTCGCCGGTGGTGCCGACGGGAATGACTCCGGAAATGCCGGCCGTAACCTGACTCTCGACCAGACGGTTCAGGGCCTCTTCATCCAGGGAACCATCCTCCCGGAAAGGAGTGATCAGGGCGGTGTGGGCACCGGCAAAAGAGGGGAAGGGCATCAAAGGAAAGGGGGTTAAAGACTAAAGGCTGTAGGGAAATAATTTATGAGATGGAAACGGTCCCTTCGAAGACGAAGTCGGCGGGGCCGGTGAGGGTGACTTCCTTGGGTTGTCCGTTTTCCAGTTCAAATCCAACTTCCAGCGTGTCGCCTCCCTTGACCTGGACGGCAATCGGAGAGGGGGCCTGACTGCGGAGATGGTAAATCAGCGCCGAGGCAACGACTCCGGTACCGCAGGCCAGGGTTTCATCCTCCACGCCGCGCTCGTAGGTACGGATTGCCAAAGAGGAGCGGCCTAGGACCTGGGCAAAGTTGGCATTGGTTCCTGCCGGGGCGAATCGGGGATGGTGTCGCAGGGCACGACCCCAAGGAACGACCGGGGTGGTCTGGAGATCGGTCACAAAGACCACGGCATGGGGAACGCCGGTATTGAGGGAATGCACCTCCAGGTCCTGCCCCTCGACCTTGAGGGAATGGGCCAACTGAAGACTATGGGGTTCGCTCATGCGAAGGCGGACCCGCTCGCCGGGCAGGAGTTCGGCCATGATGGGGCCGGCCATGGTCAGGAACGAGAGGGTTCCTTCGGTCCGGCCGGTCAGGTGGGCGGCATACCGGGCAAAGCAGCGGGCCCCGTTGCCGCACATCTCGGCCTCGCCGCCGTCCGCATTGTAATAGCGCATCCGGGGCATCTCCGGGGTGCCCTCGACGGCGATCAGGCCGTCCCCACCGATGCCGCGATGGCGGGCGCAGAGGCCGGCGATCTGGTTGCGGGAGAGGCTGCGGGAGCCGTCCCGGTTGTCGACCATGACAAAGTCGTTTCCGTCCCCGTTCATCTTGGTGAACTCAAGAAACATGCCGGGTATTATTGCGCCAGAATGGCGATGAGTCACGCCGCAATCCCACCAACAGTCTTCAAACCTAAAAACCTTCGGCCATGTGTAGTCAGCGCTTCACGCTGTGGACGGCCTCCGCGATCGGGCGGACAAAGTCGGCAATTTTCTCGGGAAGGTCGGGAGCGTCCCCGATTTCGCCGATCTTGCGGACAATGGCGCTACCGACCACCACGCCGTCGGCCAGGGCTGCCACGGTGGCGGCTTGATCGGGATTGGAAATGCCGAAGCCGACCGCCACGGGGACCTTGGTCAGGGCACGGATCGCCGCCACGCGCTCGGCGATGTCGGCCGAAAGGCTCGACTGCTCGCCGGTGACGCCCTCGCGGGAAACGTAGTAGATGAACCCCTCGGCCGCGTCGGTGATCTCGCGGAGGCGCTCCGCCGGGGTGGTCGGGGCGATGAGGCGGATCGTCCTGAGTCCGACCGAAGGGGTCAGATCCTTGTTTTGGGCGGCTTCCGTTGGGGGCAGATCGAGCAAAAGGATGCCGTCTGCACCTGCGGCGGTCGCATCGGCCTGAAACTTGGTGAATCCGTAGGTGTAGACCGGGTTCAGGTAGGCGAAGAGAACGATCGGGATCTGACTCGATTTGCGGATTTCACGGATCAGATCAAGGATTCCCTCAACTGAGGCCCCCGAGGCTAGGGCGCGTCCCGCGGCGGCCTGGATGGTGGCGCCGTCGGCCAAGGGGTCGGAGAACGGGATCCCAAGCTCCAAGATATCGGCGCCGGATTGCTCAAGCGCCAAGGCTATCCTGGCGGAGGCGGGAAGGGTCGGATCGCCGCCGGTGATGTAGGCGATCATGGCGGCGCGACCCTCGGTCTTGAGTCGGGCAAACAGGGAATCAATGCGGTTCATGGAGGATTTCTCTGTGTTTCAAAACATCAGATAATATATGTCATGAATAATATCAAAAGAAGGGAGGGCAGATGGCCTCTACCTTGGGAGAGGCACGGCGTGCTTGTTGCTGCCTCCCTTGACTATCTCGATTTCCGCCACCAGGGTCTCATAGGACTCAAGGGACGAAGTCTGACTGGGCCCCTTGTACAGGAACCCCTCCTTGGCCGCGGCCTTCTCAAGAGCCAAGGAAAGCGAAGGCCATTCGCGGCTGGGAATGATCACGACCAGCTTGATGGACTCGGGGCCCACCCCGGTGACGAATTGCTCATGACGATCCCAGAGCACCCGGTTGATCGCATCAGCAGCCTTGTCGAGAGAGGCCCCGCCGGCTCGCTGATCGTTGGTTGCCTGGATAATTTTTATCTGCTCCATCTTGGGTTTCAGCGTGGTCGCCTTCATGACGGAGGCGGCCATGTTCCTCACGCTCTCCTTGATGGCCTGAAACGGGTCTGGGGACGCCTCTGAGGCGGCAGGAGCCGCCGATCCGGAATCATTCTTGGAGGCAACTCTCTTGATTCCATGGGATGACCCGGTCACCGCTACCCAGCCGCTCTTTTTGAAGGCCAACCCTATCGAGACAACAGGCACCATCAGCAGCACCAGAAGCACGACCACCAGAAACCAGATCCAGAATCTGGAACGCTCCGGCGTCGGTTCTTCTAACTCACTCATTGCAGGAAAACTTCCCTTTCCTCGGGGTAAATGGCAAGGGATTTCCGGGGGGGCGGATGTCCGCCGATGGACATTGACCATCGGCTCCCACTTCACCGATAGTTTTCGGCTCTCCATGTCTGTAGCGAACACCCGCAATTTCTGCATCATTGCACATATCGACCACGGGAAGACCACCCTGTCAGACCGTCTGCTTGAGGTCACCAACACGATCGCCAACCGCGACAAGCAGGAGCAGGTGCTCGACTCGATGGATCTGGAACGCGAGCGCGGGATCACGATCAAGTCCCACCCGGTCACCATGCAGTACCGGGCCAAGGACGGAAATGAATATACCCTCAACCTCATGGACACCCCGGGTCACGTCGACTTCACCTACGAGGTCTCCCGGAGTCTCGCCGCCTGCGAGGGCGCAATCCTGATCGTGGACGCCGCCCAGGGCGTCGAGGCCCAGACGATGGCCAACATCCATCTGGCCCACAAGCAACAGCTCGCCATCATTCCGGTCATCAACAAGATCGACCTGCCCAACGCCGATCTCCCAGCCGTCAAGAAGCAGCTCGAGGACCTGCTCGCTATCCCCGCCGAGGAGGCCATCCCGGCCAGCGCCAAGGCCGGTATCGGGATCGAAGACATCCTGGAGGCCGTCGTGGCGCGCATCCCCTCTCCTCCCGAGGGTGACGGCACCCTCCGCGCCCTGGTCTTCGACTCCCTCTTCGACACCTACCGCGGCGTCGTCAGCTATGTCCGCGTCTTCTCCGGCGAGATCAAGCCCGGCATGCAGGTCCGACTCATGTCGACGAACCAATCCTACGAGGTCAAGGAGGTCGGCATCTTCACCCCGAAGATGACCGCCACCAAGTCGATGGGCCCCGGCGATGTCGGTTACTTTATCGGGAACATCAAGACCACTGCCGAGATCAAGATCGGCGACACCTTGACCGATTCCAAGAAACCGGCCGCCGAGCCCCTCCCCGGCTTCAAGGAAGTCCAGCCGATGGTCTTCAGCGGCATCTACCCGATCAACACCGCCGACTTCGAGCAACTCAAGACGGCCATGGGCAAGCTTCAGATCAACGACGCCGCCTTCAACTACATGCCCGAGAGCTCGGTTGCCCTGGGGTTCGGCTTCCGTTGCGGATTCCTCGGACTGCTCCATATGGAGATCATCGTCGAGCGCCTTCGCCGCGAGTACGACATGGACATCATCGCCACCTATCCGAGCGTCGTCTACGAGGTGGTCAAGACCAACGGCGAGGTCCTCCAGGTCGACAATCCCGCGAACCTCCCAGACATGAGCGTTGTCGAGGAGATCCGGGAGCCGGTCGTGAAGTGCTTCGTCATGATACCCAACGAGAACATCGGCGACATCATGCAGATCATGATGGACAAGCGCGGCGTGGTGGAGTCGACAGACTCGATCGACACCAAGCGAGTCATGATCACCGCCGTCCTGCCGCTCAACGAGATCCTCGTTGATTTCCACGACAAGATCAAATCCGTCACCCGTGGCTACGGATCACTCGACTACGAGCCGGCCGGCTACCGACCCGACCGCCTCGTGAAGCTTGAGATGCTCGTCAACGGCGAGCCCGTCGATGCCTTCTCCAGCATCGTCCACCGCGACAAGGCCGAGGGCCGCGGCCGCTCCCTCGCAGCCAAGCTCAAGGACGTCATCCCCACCCAGCTCTACCAGGTCTCCATCCAGGCCGCCGTCGGCGGCAAGATCGTGGCCCGCGAGAACGTCAGCGCCATGCGCAAGAACGTGACGGCCAAATGCTACGGTGGCGACATCACCCGCAAGCGCAAGCTCCTCGAGAAGCAGAAGGAAGGCAAAAAGCGCATGAAGGCGATCGGGCAGGTGAATATCCCCCAAGAGGCTTTTATCGAAGTGCTCAAGACAAACTAATGTTTGTCCTGAGAGGACTTGGGATATTGGCGGATAGCTTTTGCCGGCCCTCGGCCGCCTCGCTCTCCATCCAATTTTCCAAGTTTCTTTTTACCAAGAGGGATTTTCGCGCCTCGTGTCATCCTGTCGGGCTTACAGGCCTACAATGATGCGGGTTAATTTTCCGACGCCTTGAGCGTTTTCTGATCCCCTCGCCAGATCCGGTAGCGGACCTCGACGCCCTCGGGAACGTAGACCACCAGCGGCAGTCGGCTGTTGTAGCGCAGGAGATCCGCTTCACCTCCGAGGGTGATGAAGCGGTCGCTTTTCGGCTCGTTCGGATCAACAGCCATCAGGGTTCCGGCCATCGGGCCCAGCGAGCGAAGGATCAGGTAATCATATCCCCACCCCGTGACGGTTTCGGTCTCGAGTCGTCCTTCATAAAAGTATCGGTTGAGGGCATCCAACTTCACGGTCTTGCCGACCAGTAGCTGGACTTTGAGCAGGTCTTCGTCGGGCTGCTGCGGCAGGGTGATCACATGACGGGTCATCCCCCGCTCGGTCGCAGGAAAGGCCTTGAGTTCTTTGGCGATGTCGGTGGCGGATCCCGTCGAGGTCAGGAGGATGGCAAGCAGTGGGACGAGCTGCTTGAGGCTCATCTTAGTTGAAGCGGGCCATGAGCGAGCGGATCGTCACCATGAGGAGAGGTTCCTTGGTGGCGTCGTAGGCCTGTTTGATCGGAACCAGCGGATAGAAGACGGGATAGGCGAAACGGTACCCTTCTGATGCCTGAGCGGAGGCCAGGCGGGTCAGGACTGCGCCCTTCTCGGAGGCATCCATCTCCCCGACATATCGGGAACACTCCGCGGGGACCTGTGATCCGAATGTCGTGGGGAGTTCGACGATCAGGGGGATGTGCCGTGATTTCAGTGCCTCGATCTGATTGCGGTTCACCTCCAGATTCCAGGCGCGGACAACGATGTAGTCCACGCCTTCCGGAACGATCGAGAGGGGGCCGTCGTAGCCGACCATCTGGCCCCGGGAGTGGGCATAGGAGATGGCTGCGGCCACGGCATCGGGATTGAGTGATTCGTTCTCGGGAGCAAGGTAGAATGTCCAGGCATCAACATGGATCCGCATCGAGATTTCCTGCATGCGTCGGACAAACACGGCCTCGGAAGTCTCATTCCCGGCATCCACGACCACATCGAAGCGACAATCCCTGGATGTCTCGCGGATGGCGGAACGGATGGCCTCAAAGGCCTCGGCCTCGGCGTTGCCCGGAATCCCGCGATCGGGAACCCGAAGTAGGCCCGTGACAAAACCGGGACGCAGCGAGGCGAGGGTTCGTCCCACGGTGATGGGTGTCTGGGATCGGTCGGCCAGAGTCCAGGCGCCCTGGTGATAGACGCGGGCCTGGATGATTCTGCGGAAGATGGTTCTGGAGGAGATCTTCAGCTGGGATGTCGTCAGCGGCGTGTTGACGAGATCCCCCTCGGGGGTGGGGCTCTTCGGGACACTGTTTCCCCGTCCCCCTCCCACCGCATGAAGGGAAATCACGGGAAGAAGCATCAGGGGCAACAGGGGCCGGAAGAAGTTCATTCGTACTTTCTGGCAGAGTTCTGGCTGCGGTGTCGAGGTGAGATGGCGGGATGGATGAGGCGAATTCCCACGGAAGTCTTTTCATTTATCGTGCATCCTTTCACAGCTCCCTACTGTGGTTGGTCGGAGTCTGTCCTGAATGGCCGGGCAGGGAGTCCCTGCCTGTTGTAGAGATTACCCGAGGAGTGTCCCGTCCAGCCGTAGCGCGCCTCCACGGGATGGGGAACCGCATTGCTTGAGAGCACGATGCTCTCATCGTCGATATGAGCCTCGGCGGCAAACCACTTGCCCTCCTTTCCCCTGACGGCAAAGCCTTTGAGCACAGGAGAAACCGAGGCAAATCGCCCCGACTCATCGTCGGGAGCCGTTCCGACAACAAGGCCTCCGCCCGCATGGTCGAAGAGGATACGGATCTTCCCGGCCTCGATGGCTTTGGAGCGATAAACGGGTCCGGACACCTCGATGTCACTCTCCTCGCCATATGCCACGCGGCGTGCCGCAAGCGCCAGTCTTCGTCCGGCAACCAAGGCATCAAAGGGGCGGTCGCTGTCGGCGCTACCCAAATCTGATCCCTCGGCACCCCCCGTCCCGGGAGTCGTTGCGGAAAGCATGATACCTTCCCTAATCCAAGGCCATGTGCCGTGAGCCATACCATTGGCGATCCGGCAGGGTTCCACCGGGAGCTCCGCCCCTCCCGTACCCGGCGGTGAGAACACCACAAACGGGAAGGGCCCCTGCCCCCAGACCTTCCTCCAATCATGAATCAGGCGCTGAAGGAAAATCCTGTGACGCAAGGCGGTAGGATCGGAGGCATCCGAGCTTCCCTGCGACCAGATCACCCCGGTGATCGCGAACGGGAGGAGCGGTTTGATCATGGAGGAATAGATCAGCGAAGGGCCGGGAAGACCCGGTTTCCGAGCACGCAAGGCAAGGCTCTGGAGGCCCGACTGACTGATCCATGAATGGATCGGGGCCGGTGTTGTCGCGGCACAGTCAAGGATGCCGACAGGGGATTTCCTGACCGCCCTGATGTCGCGGGCAAAGAAGAAAGGGCCCGCGGGAAGCGAAGGCGCCGTCTCAGGGGTGACGACGACCCATCTTCCTTTCCCCGCCTTATCGCGAAGGAAGAATCGTGTTCCGCTATCAGCGATGGCGCCCGCCCGAGATCCGATGGATGTCCCGGAGAGAGGGAGGGCCATCTCCCCTTCCCCCGCGGCGAGCCAGACATCGCCCGCGACGACATCGTGAATCTCGATACGGTTGGATCCGTTCACGATCAGCGAGAGGCGCTCCCCGTCTCCGTCAAGAGGTCTGAGGGTCACGCGCCAATGTCCCGATTCATCGGCGAGCGTCTCGGCATTGCGTTCCCCGCACGACACCAGGACATGTTCGCCGGGTGATGCCGTTCCCCAGACCGGCAAGGTCATCCGCTGCTGCAGGACCATGTGGTCGCCGAAGAGCGGCGGCAAGGAGACCACCCCGCGGAGCGGTATCACCGCGGGAATCAGCACTGCCAGATATGGGAAAAACCGCTTCATTGACTTGATTAAAGGGAAAATGACCTTCCGCATCAAAGACGAAGGAAGGCTTCATCTTCACGGGGTGTGATGTCACAACTAACGGGTGAACGGTTCAACTGAGGATCATCGTGATGTCATCGTGATCGGTGGCGGCGGAGCCGGGATGTTCTGCGCCGTCACCGCCGCCAATCACGGCAAAAGGGTCCTGATCCTGGAACACAACGACAGGACCGGGCGGAAAATCGAGATTTCCGGCGGGGGGCGCTGCAATTTCACCAACATCCATGCCACGGCAGCGAACTACCTGTCGGAGAATCCCGACTTCTGCAAATCCGCCCTGGCCCGCTACTCGCCCTGGGATTTCATCGCCCTCGTGGAAAAACACGGGATTCCGTATCACGAGAAGAAGCTCGGCCAGCAGTTCTGCGATGGAAGCTCTCGCGCCATCATCGCCATGCTGGAAGAGGAGTGCCGCGAGGCAGGGGTGGGAATCCTCTGCGGCTACCGCGTGCAGGAGGTCGTGAAAAAGGATCGCTTCGAGGTCAGCACCGCCCGGGGAACCTTCACGGCCGATGCCGTGGTCGTGGCGACTGGGGGACTCTCCTTTCCGAAACTCGGCGCCACGAATCTCGGGCATCGGATCGCGGGAGACTTTGGGATCGGCGTGACCGAACTCCGTCCGGGTCTGGTTCCCCTCACCTTCCGATCCCACGAGAAGGGTTTCTACGAGCCGCTGGCGGGCGTTGCACTGCCGGTCAAGGTATCCAATGGGGGAAAGTCTTTTGAGGAGTCCATGCTCTTCACACACCGCGGGGTAAGTGGTCCTGCAATTCTGCAGATCTCGTCCTTCTGGAAAGAGGGGGAATCGCTTCACTTTGACCTTCTTCCGGCAAAGGGATTTGCTGACGAGATGGAGTCCTCTTTGCGGAGCGGCAGCACGGCCCTTCAGGTGCTCTCCAAGCTCTGGCCGCGGCGTTTTGCCGAATCATGGTGCGCGCGTCATGCACCCAATAAGCCCCTTGCCCGTTGCACGAGGTCTGAAAGTGAAGCGCTCATCCATTCGCTTCACGCCTGGGAAGCGGTCTTTGCCGGCACGGAGGGTTATCCGAAGGCTGAAGTCACGGTCGGAGGCGTGAGAACCGGAGAGCTTTCCTCCAAGACCATGGAGGCAAGAAAAGTGCCGGGACTTTACTTCATCGGTGAGGTGGTGGATGTCACGGGCTGGCTGGGCGGCTACAACTTCCAATGGGCCTGGGCCAGCGCACACGCCGCAGGGACAGCCATTTGAAAGCAAAAGGTAAAATGAAAAATGATGAAATCCTGATTAGACAGGCGAAGGTCAATAACTGGTCACCTCTCTGAATGCTTTTTCATTTCCCTTATGCGCCGTCGCAATCCCATCAAGTCTTCCAATCCACGGCAGGATACCGAGGATGCTGTCCGCGAGGTACGCGCCATCTATGCCGAGTTGGAGGCGAATCCTCCCGAGCGCAACTGCACCCTGCAGACCGAGTGCTGCCGTTTCCACCTGACGGGTCGCACCCCGGTTCTCACGAAGGGTGAAGCCTTCACTGCGGCCAAGGCCGTGAAGGCCTCGGGACGCAAGGAACTCCCCAAGCGGACTGACGGTGCCTGCCCCCTTCTCCACACCTTCACCCACAGGTGCATGATCTACGAGGGGCGCCCCTTCGGCTGCCGCACCCATTTCTGTGAAACGGCGGGCGGTCCTTATACCCGTCGTGAGGTTTCCGATCACATCCGCAGGCTGGAGGCGATCGACGAGCGACTCGGGGGTGACGGGGGGCGCGACATCACGGTCGCGGTCCGTGATGCCCTTCGGGAATTGGGGTGAATGTCGCCGTTGCCCCTTGAAGCGGTGAAAGAAGGAGGCGATCCTCTCGCGATGCATCGATATCCCGGCCATGCGCTTGTGATCGTCGGCCACGGATCCACCACCAATCCCGATTCCAGCGAACCGACCCGTCACATCGCTGACTCGATCAGGGGGGGCGGTCTTTTTGACGAAGTGCATTGCTGTTTCTGGAAGGAGGAACCCTCCATGCGGGAGATCCTGCACACCGTCATTTCCAAGAATGTCTATGTCGTTCCGAACTTCATCAGCGAGGGATACTTCACCCGCACCGTGATCCCGCGGGAATTGGAACTGGAGGGTCCCGTGACGGTCAGGAACGGCCGCACCTTCCGCTATTGTGATCCTTCGGGGAGCCATCCCTCGATGACCTCGATTCTGCTGGAACGTGCCCGAGTGACGGCCCCGGGTGTTGACCCCGCGGCAACGAGTCTATTGATCGTCGGTCATGGCACCAAGCTCGATGAGAACTCGGCCAAGGCGGCCGTTCATCAAGCCACTCTCCTCTCGGGTCTTGGCATCTACGCGGGGGTTCTGCCTGCCTTCATGGAAGAGGCTCCATTCGTCTCCGACTGGGCGGCGATGACCTCTTCGCCGAATGTCGTGGTGATCCCCTTTTTCATCAGTGACGGCCTGCACAGCTATCAGGATATCCCCGTGCTGCTGGGAATCAGATCGATGCCCGGACCGGCGGCCAGCCGTGATGAGGTATTTCAGCACAACCCTCATCGGCTCCATGGCCGAACTCTCCATTACGGAAGCGCCATCGGTACCGACCCCGGCATGGAGCGTGTGATCCTGGATCAAGTCGAGGCGTTTGCCAGCAATTATCCCAGCGCGTGAAGCGACGCCTTCTCCTCTCACTTCTCCTGACCGCGGTGCTCTGTCACGCCGACTCGGAGCCGCCCTTCTATCCCGCCGGGGAGAGGGCTGAGGCGATTCGCAAACGGGTCGATGCCCTGATTTCCCTCATGACCCTGGAGGAGAAGATCAGCCTCCTGTCGGGGGACGGATTCGACGGGATGTCCACCATGGCAATCCCCCGGCTCGGCATTCCCAAACTCGTCATGGCGGACGGCCCGCAGGGGATCAGGGCCCATGGCCCGGCCTGCTCGTTCCCCAGCGGAATCGCCCTGGCGGCGACCTGGGATACGGATCTGGCCTATCAATATGGAGCGGCGATCGGCCGGGAGGCACGCGCACGTGGAATCCACATCCAACTCGGTCCCGGGGTTAACATCGCCAGAACACCCCTGAACGGACGCAACTTCGAGTATTACGGCGAGGATCCGTTTCTGACCGGAGAGATGGCCTCCGCATGGATCCGGGGCGTCCAGAGCCAAGGGGTCGCCTCGACTGTGAAGCATTTCGTCGGCAATGACAGCGAGTGGCGCCGCATGGAAATCGAATCCCTGATGAACGAGCAGACCCTGAGGGAAATCTATCTTCGCCCGTTCGAGAAGGCTGTCCGGCAGGGAGGTGTCTGGTCGGTCATGTCCGCCTACAACAAGGTCAACGGCACCGCCTCGACATCCAATGATCCCCTGCAGAACGGCGTGCTCAAGGGGGAATGGGCGTTTCCCGGCATGGTCATGTCGGACTGGTGGGCCACCGAAGATGTCACCTCGATCGCCAAGGGGCTCGATCTGGAAATGCCGATGGGGTACCGGGTCACGCCCGCGAACGTGAAGGAAGCCATCGCCTCCGGCACCATCACCCAGTCACGGATCAATGATGCCGTGCGCCGACTGCTGACCATGGCCGCCTCGATGGGATTCCTCGACAGGGAGCAGGCACGCAAGGATCTACCGCTTGATTCGAAGGACAACTCCGCACTCGCCCTTGATGTCGCCACGAAGTCGATTGTGTTGCTAAAAAACGACGGATCCCTCCTTCCCCTCGATCGTCGAAAACTGCGCCGCGTCGTGGTCTATGGGCCGAATGCGCAGGACACCCCGGCTGTCGGCGGAGGTAGTGGCGGCGTGGAACCCTTCCGCAAGGTGAGTTTCCTGGAGGGCATCCGCAAGGCGCTGCCATCGGCAACCGAGGTCTTCTACGCTCCGGTGCCGGTTAAAAAGCTTTTCTCCATTTCTGATTTCCTCGAATTCGCAACCCCCACCCCGCCTCTTCCCGCCAGGATTACCAAGATCCGCAGGATGACGAGCATCAGCCAACCGAACCTCGAAAGGGTGACGACCGCCCAGGATCGGCACATCGTCATCTCCTGGGGAAAGTATCTCCCGCCTGAAGGCGTCCCCAAAGGGCAGGAGGCCAGGGTCAGCTGGGATGCCGAGATCGAGGCCCCCAGCGCAGGAATCTACGAACTCGTCTCCGAGGGGCATCCCGAGATCCGCTTGGGGGACAGGGAACTGGGGAATCCCTCCAGCTACGTGGTGTCGTTGAACGAGGGGGACAGAATCCCCCTCCGGGTGACGGCAAGCGAGGTCGGGAGGGGCTCCGGCCGGGTGTCGGTGATCATCAGGTCCGTTCCCAAGGATGCCACCGGCGTCTTCCCAGCGAGGACGGCGGATGTGGCGATCGTCTGCGTCGGTCTCAACCCCGAGGTGGAGGGCGAAGGTTACGACCGTGGCTTCGCCTTGCCGGTGAACCAACAGCGACTCGTGGAGCAGATCGCCTCCGCCAATCCGCGCACCATCGTCGTGCTCAGCGGAGGCTCGGCCGTCGACATGCGCTCCTGGATCGGCAAAGTCCCCGCCGTTCTCCAGACCTGGTATCTGGGCCAAAGTGCCGGGACCGCCCTAGCCTCCGTGCTCATGGGGGATACCGCGCCGTCCGGACACCTTCCCTGCACCTTTGACAGAACCATCGAGGAGAACCCGACTTATGGACGCTATCCGGGGAGCTTCCGCGCGGGCAAGGAGTGGCCCGTGGTCGATTACGGGGAAGGCATCTTCTACGGCTACAGGGGCTATGACCGCGCTGGAAAGGAACCCCTCTTCCCGTTCGGTCACGGCCTTTCGTACACCACCTTTGCCATGGATGGAATGGAGGCGGTTCGTTTTGAGAACGGTATCACCGTGACCCTAACAGTCACTAACTCCGGGAACCGTGAGGGAGCAACAGTCCCCCAGATCTATCTTGCCCTTCCGAAGGAGGGAACCCAGAGACCCCTGAGGGAGTTGAAGGGATTCCTTAGGGTTTCGCTCAAGCCCGGTGAGTCGAGGAGGATCACCATCTCCATCAGTACTGATGATCTCCGCTACTGGCATCCTGATCTGCACCGATGGGTCCAGCCCTTGGGAGACCTTCGTCTGGAGGCTGGGTTTTCCGAACGAGATATCCTTCAACATGTTGTCATTCCGTCGATTCCCGCGACGAAATCGTAACACAATCGGGATCAAAACACCCTGCACATAAGATGGTGGATGCCTTATAAGGGACGGGATCATGCATCATTTTTTCGCTGAAATACTTTCCGTCCCGCCGGGAACGCTGGCCCTGCTTCTGTTGGCTCTGTTCCTCGCGTTAAGCTTCGAATTTGTAAACGGTTTCCATGATACGGCCAACGCAGTAGCGACCGTCATCTACACGCACACCCTTCCGGCCGTTCCCGCCGTTATCTGGTCGGGCTTCTTCAATTTTCTCGGGGTGCTGACCTCCACCGGTGCGGTGGCCTTCAGCATTGTGAATCTCCTTCCTGCGGAACTCGTAATCCATGTCGGATCCGCGGCGGGATTTGCCATGGTTTTTTCCCTGCTTGTTTCGGCGATCCTTTGGAACGTTGGAACATGGTATTTCGGTCTACCTGCCTCCAGTTCACACACCCTGATCGGCTCGATCATTGGCGTCGGCGTCGCCAATGCCCTGATGAGCGGCTCCCACTACTGGGGTGACGGGGTCAACTGGGCGAAGGCCAAGGATGTCGGCATGGCCCTGCTGATTTCTCCGGTCGTGGGATTCTGCGTGGCAGCGCTCTTGCTGATCGTAATGAGAATCCTCATCAAGAATCCTAGGCTCTACACCACACCGGATGACCGTCACCCACCACCGGGATGGATCCGTGCCCTTTTGATGTTCACCTGTACCGGGGTTAGTTTCGCCCACGGATCCAACGACGGACAGAAAGGCATGGGACTCATCATGTTGATCCTTGTCGGCATCCTCCCTTCCACCTATGCCCTCAAGCAGAACTGCGGCATCCGTGAACTCGAGGCTCTCCGCCAGGAAATGAAGGATACCGTGGCGTATTGCTCAACCCATGACACCGGAGCCGACCCTGCCTCGACTGCGGATCCGGCGAAGGTTGTCAGCGAATTCCTTCAAGGATCGCACCAGACCTCTCCCGAACTCTTCGCCTCCATCGGTGCAATTGCCGCGGCTTCCTCCTCGAGCATCGAGAATATTTCCTCGATCAGGGACATCCCGGAGAATCAGCGTGGAGTACTGCGTTCCAATCTCTATCTCCTCTCCTCGGTCATGACCAAGCTGGCAAAGAACCACCAACTCGACTCCGTGAGCGCGGAGAAGGGAGCAAAGGGAACGGCTGCCACGATCAGCGATGTCACCAACTTTATTCCCGTCTGGGTCAAGGCAGCCGTGGCGCTCTCCCTTGGTCTCGGCACCATGATCGGGTGGAAGCGCATTGTCGTGACGGTCGGAGAGAAGATCGGCAAGACCCACATGACCTACGGCCAGGGAGCAGCCGCGGAACTTGTTGCCATGACAACCATCGGACTTGCCGACAAGTTCGGGCTTCCTGTCAGCACCACGCACGTCCTTTCCTCGGGCGTTGCCGGAACAATGGCTGCCAGCGGTTCGGGGCTTCAGATGGCTACCGTCCGAAACATCCTGATGGCATGGGTGCTGACCCTTCCGATTTGCGTCTTTCTGGGGGCTGCCCTGTTCGCACTCGGACTGAACCTGATCGCGAGACTCGGTATCAATTGATTACCCAGGTTGCCGTTTGTGCTCCCCGGGCTTAAGTTAACCTCAGGGAGTGTCATCTCCCCGGAATCATGAATGACTTTCACGTCAAATCGGGCGCCATCATCGCGTTGCGCCTGTTTGATATCGCTTACTCCATCGATCTGAAGCGGATTGAGGAACTCAGCAGATCGGCAAAGACCGGATCAGCCGTCCGTTCCTCACTACTTTCCGCCCCGGTCAAGTCGCTGGCCTTCGATGTTCCTCCCGTCCTGCTGACGCTTCAGCCTCTGAACGTCCTCATCGGTGGGAGACCGGTAGAGTGCCCCCTCACGGCACGCTTCTATGATTTCGGCGTGGTGGCCATCTCCCTCAGGGTGCCCTCCAACGACATGAACTGGGAAACTTTCAACGAGTGGGCCAATGAAGTCGACCGGATTGTCGGCCCCCGGGGAAGTAAATCCCCGTGGGGCCATGTCCTGGACAACCTTCGTCAAACGTACGGACTGGCCTTCCATCGTCCGAGCGCCACCCTCTTTGAGGAGGATCATCTTGTCACGGTGGTTCAGAAGTGGGAACGCCCGGTCTCATCATCCGAGCTCCAGGAATCGCTTGATCTTGTCCCTCTTCTTTCCGGAGAGAGGCGCCCACTCTCCCCGAAAGCGAGAGAGGATCTGCTCAGCCACCGATTCTCATACTACGAGGATGATCTCGTGGTAATGACTTGGGATCGGGCTTTCATCTATGAGCCTCGCAATGATTCCGACGTGGCCGACATCCTCGAGGTGGCCAACGCCC
>Ga0208379_1000403_pt1 | contig 19399 bp, 16 predicted proteins | sample CryBogCBE02Aug07_FD_184559 | JGI IMG/M metagenome (GOLD analysis project Ga0208379, IMG submission 184559) | Freshwater microbial communities from Crystal Bog, Wisconsin, USA - CBE02Aug07 (SPAdes) | ecosystem: Environmental > Aquatic > Freshwater > Lake | place: Crystal Bog, Wisconsin, USA... | reverse complement strand
TCCACTGACAAGTACAAGATTTAGTTTTTCACTTTGTTTAGGCTGGTTTGTGACTGTAAATAACACACCAATTAACCCCCCCAGGGTTAAGTGAAGTTGGAATAACTAACACACCAGGGATTACGGATGGGTAACGTTTTTTCAAGTTAGGTAGTAGCCCAGTTTCCGGCTTATAGGGCGACTCTTCTTTTTAATATGCGAGCCTCGCATGAAACCGTGTGAGGCAAGCATAAATTTTATGTCGAAGTCTTTGCAATAGTTAGAGTGAATTTGTCCTAATTAACGGTCAATTTTGCGGTCATGCGGGCAATTCTGCGGGCAAAGCGATTACGTCTTAGCAGTGGCTTTTGAGAAACTCACAGCCTAAATTAAGGAATTTTCTGGAACGCTAGGCCCATGCGCAGGAGATTGGTATTACTAGTAGCTACCTGCTTGGCACTTCAAACTACATCATCATGGGCGGCAACTCCTGTTTTTACTTTAAGTAGTCCTTTGGTCTCAGAAATGGGCAATCTTCCAGCCACCTTCACTTGCGACGGTGAAAGCATCTCGCCACCACTTCAATGGAAGAATGCCCCAAAGGGAACGAAATACTTTGCTCTTACCATGTTCACGATTCCTAAGGATGGTCCCGATCACTGGTACTTCAGCATTTGGGACATTCCCGCAAAGGTTTCCAAACTTGCGCAAGGTAATTTAAATATCGGCCAAGTTGGAGGGAACGGCGAAAACCCCAATATTGGATATGCGCCACCTTGTTCTCAAGGACCTGGACCTAAGAAATACACATTCTCGATCTATGCCTTATCTCGATCAGCGAATTTGGGCCAAACATCAGCATCCATAACTCGGGCAAATCTTCTTGCCGCTATTTCAAAGATAACCCTGGGTCAGGCAACTCTCAATGTGATCTACTCACGTCCGAACGGAGCGACAAATGTCCCTAGAACACCATGATGATCACGAAATACGGCACTTATCAAAGATGGATCGCCGGTCTCTTCTCAAGGGATTAGGGCTGGGAATTGGACTTGCCACACTCGGCGATTTCGTTGCATTTGCCGCAACGACTCAAGCAGTAAAGCTTCCCGGATTCAGTGCCTTTGCGTCGACCGTCAAAGTAACTAAGGGCGCTAAGTATTATTTAATTGAATCCAATGGCATTCCTGCCCATCAAATGATGGTGGGAATTAAGAGTTGGCAGGAACAGATTCCGACACCACAGCCTTACACAGGATCAAATGCATGGTCATTACCAATTAAGCCAGTCTTAGCATCCATGCCCATTCCCAATGTTGGAAACTTCTTGCGAGGTGCAATAGCTATTGCAGCAAATGGAATTCCCATCTTTAATGCCCTGAATAACCGAGGCGAAGATGCATTCCTTGCTGGAGAGCTTGATGACTTTGGGGGACACTGCGGACAAGCGGATGATTACCACTATCACACTGCACCTTTGCACTTGCAGAGTACCGTCGGAGCACGGAACCCAATTGGGTATGCCTTAGATGGATTCGCAATTTATGGCGCTCTTGAACCAGATGGATCCCCAATGAATAAATTGGATTCCTTGAACGGCCACACTTACAAAAAGTTCGGTTATCACTATCACGGAACTTCCTCCTACCCGTATATAAATGGTGGCTTTAAGGGCGTTGTCTCTCAAAAGGATGGACAGGTAGATCCGCAAGCCTCAACACATGCCTTTAGGCCACCTCAACCTCCACTCCGTGGAGCCACTATCACTTCATGTCAGAATCTTGGAAATGGACACTTCATTCTGACTTACTCACTTAGTGGGGAGACGACCACGATTGATTACATCGCAACACTTGCCACAGTTACCATCCAGACGACTGTCGGTACCGCAGCTCCGACTCAACAAGTTTTCCAACGAGTAACGAGGTAAACGACCATGAAAGAGTTCACACGCAGAAGCCTTCTCAAAGCTGGGGCGCTCTCCCTTGCTTATTCCTTGGTAGGTGGCAAGGCATTCGGGGCCAGCTTGTCCAATATCAATACAGTGATTGGAAGACCAACAAATTCATCGATCGCTTTAAGTCTTATAGCTGGAAACTCTGCCAACTGCTACATTGAATATGGCTACAAGCCAACAGCACTTCTCTATAAGACTCCCGCTACTTTTCTGAGCGCACTCACGCCAAAAATCATTGAAATAAACTCACTCAAGGCAAATTCCCAAATCTTTTATCGAGTGAGAAGTAAGACGGGCAGCGATGCTGTATTTGCGATTGGAGAAACTAACTCCTTCTTTACTCAGAGAAAAACTGGTTCTGCATTCACCTTTGTCGTCCAGGGAGATTCCCATCCGGAACGAGTCGGCAAAATGTTCAATGCCGACTTATATGTACAAACACTCGCTAATATCTCAAAACAAAAGCCCGATTTTATGGTGACCTTGGGTGACGACTTCAGCATCGATCCTCTCATTGGAAAAGGTCAGGCAAATCTTGCGAATGTGGAGAATATCTATGCAACTCAACGAAATTGGCTGAGTGCGGTTGCTAAGTCGATCCCAATCTTCTTGGTTAATGGAAATCATGAACAAGCTGCTGCCTATTTATTAGATGGCACTGCGAATAATCCGGCCGTGCTTGCAGGAAACGCACGTCTCAAATATTTCCCTTTGCCAGATACGAACAACTTTTATAGTGCAGATGCAGAAAGCGTTCCATTCGTTGGAAAGCCTCGAGACTATTACTCCTGGACCTGGGGGGATGCTCTCTTTGTAACGCTGGACCCATACTGGCACTCAAAGAGTCCGGTCGATAATGTCGCCGGCGTGAGTGCTGACTCAGCCCAGGGAGGAAAAGGTTCTGGAAAAACTACGGACCTATGGAGTATTGGAATCGGCGATACCCAGTATGCCTGGCTAAAAAAGACGTTAGAAACTAGTAAGGCCAAATATAAATTTGTATTCGCTCACCATGTCCTGGGAACGGGCCGAGGCGGAGTAGAAGTCTCAACCAGTTATGAATGGGGCGGGAAAGACCCTAAGGGGAGTTCAACTTTTGCCGAGATGCGTCCAAATTGGGAGCTACCCATCCACGATTTGATGGTGAAAAATGGCGTGACCATCTTTTTCCAGGGACACGATCACATCTTTGTTCACCAAGAGCGAGACGGCCTGATCTATCAATCAATGCCTAACCCAGCAGACGATACATTCACCATGTTTAATGACAACGCTTATCTCTCGGGAACAAAAGCTCCTAACTCTGGCCATGTTCGAGTAACTGTCGGTCCTACATTAGGAAAAGTAGAGTATTTCCTCAGCGCAAGGCCACAGGATGAATCTTCCGATAGGAAGAATATGCAGGTGGCCCACTCCTACGAATTCAAGGCTAAGCAACTATGACTAAATGGATAATGTCACGCCGAACACTTTTGCTATCGGGATTTCTTGCACTGATTTCGGAGATTCCGGGCCTTGCTGCCGTATTACCAACTCTCAAACTAAATAAGGCCCTAAATTCCACCTCTCTACATTTTACAGGAACCGCTGCAAGCGCCGGAGTCGGTTATCTTGAGTATGGAAAAAAAGTTGGTATATATGAATCGAAGACTCCAACATTTGCAATCAGCAAGCAATTCACGACGACTGTAACGGGGCTGCAACCAGGGACCAAATATTTCTTTAGGTTGAGGTACAAGCTCAGTGGAAAGAGTTATTTGGCGACTTCTGCCATTGCAGTTTCGACTCAGTCTGCGAGCACTTCCTCTCTTTTCGCTATTCAAGCTGACCCGCATATGGATGAGAATTCAAGTGCCGATGTATATAACAAAACGCTAGATTTGATAGCGAATTCTGGAGCATCTTTCTTGATCGACCTTGGTGACATTTTCATGGTCGACAAACTCGCAGATAAATCTGAAGCAAATATTCGGGCTCGGTATGTGCTGATGAAGAATTATTACCAACGGCTCAAGGGAATGCCACTCAAGATTGTCTTGGGTAATCACGATGGAGAACTAGGGTATAGCTCTTTCAACACTAAGAACTATCGTGCTGAGTATTTCCCAGAGCAAACCGGCCCGGTCGCTTACTTTGCTTTTTCGGAGTCAGATGTACTACACATTGGTTTGGATCCTTTCACTTATACGACATCAAATCCAAAGGCTGATGGTTGGCAATGGACTCTGGGAAAGGCGCAATACGACTGGTTGACTTCTACACTTCAAAATTCAACCGAACGGCACAAGTTTGTCTATATCCATCATCTTCTCGTCGGGGATGCGCAATCTCGTGGCGGAGTTCATATTGCGAATTTCAATGAATGGGGTGGAAAGAATATGGACGGGAGCGAAGGATTCTCAAAAATGCGCCCTGGTTGGGCCAAACCAATCCATCAGCTGCTGAAAGATAATGGAGTTTCTATTGTCTTTAAGGGGCACGATCATCTATACGTAAAAGAGGAGATGGATGGCCTGATTTATCAAACTCTTCCACAACCAAGTCATCCCGGTGATGGTACAAATTCGGCAATTGAGTATGGATACGGCGCAGGCAAAGTTATCGGTGGTTCCGGCTATTTGAGAGTAAAGACTGACTCCGATAAGGCTCAAGTTGATTTTGTTAAGTATGACGGATCGGTGGTTGATTCCTATTCAGTCTAAGCGACTAGACTAAATCATCGAGATAAGGAAATCTAAATGTGCACGAAAATCACTTGTCGTAAATGCGGGAAGGCCTCTTGGTCCGGTTGCGGACAGCACATCTCGCAGGTGATGAAGGGGATTCCGAAGTCTGAACAATGCCAGGGCCATCAGAATGATCCCAAAAAGCCTGGGATTTTCTCCAAAATCTTCGGAAGTAGGTCCTAGTAATGAACTCAAAGTCCTTAACTTCAATTACACAATTATTATTTGTGATGTCTAACTAGTGGAGACTAAAGCCGGTAACTACTGGCGTGAGTCCCTAGCTGCCTGGGCGATACCAAAGGAAATTCTTGACCAGGCCCCAGAAGATCCGTGGATTCACCCACCAGTGATGTTTCGACTTCCTGATGTCATTGAAGATTCCATCTCGCACCAGCGAGCTCGGGAAGTATTAACACCAGGCGGCTCAATTCTAGATATTGGCTGCGGTGGTGGAATAGCGGCCTTTGCAGTTGTACCTCCGGCAACTCATGTGATCGGAGTTGACCATCAACCCGAAATGCTCGAAATGTTTGCCTCATCTGCAAAATCAAGAGGAATAACATCTGAAATCTATGAAGGCTTTTGGCCGGCACTTGCAGATACAGTTCCAGCAGCTGATGTTGTTGCCACACACCATGTTCTTTACAACGTCTCTCCAGTAGAAGATTTTCTCCTTGCTATGAATGCACATGCACGCAAGAGAGTCATTATTGAGATGCCGCAGCTTCACCCTCTGACTACAGCAGCACCTTTATGGAAGCACTTCTGGAATCTTGATCGGCCGATCAATCCAACACCAGAAAATCTCATGGATGTTCTGAGTGAACTGGGAATTGATGCCCATCTCGAGCTTTGGAACGGCTCTATGAGAACCGAGTCGGATCTTGAGTCTCAAGCCAAGTTTTCACGCATCAGACTCTGCCTGCTTGAGGATCGTGAAGCGGAAGTCTTAGAGTTCCTTCGACTCCAGCCAAAAGTCGCAATTAGAAACTTGGCAACAATTTGGTGGGATATTTAGTCAATACTCACTATATCTGGATGCAGTTTTCGCATATTTGCGTAAGACCATCTTCCTAAAGCCTCAAGAACTTTGCGAAGTTCCTTCCCACTCTTGGTCAGTTGGTATGCATTATTGCGGGCACTTCGTTCTGCATCCACTCTCTCAATGATCTCCAAGCCCGTCAGTAATTTCAGTCGCTCAGCAAGAATATTTGTAGAAATTCTCTCTGGTGATTCAGAGAACTCAGAGTACGTGCGAGTTCCATAGGTGATCAGATCTCGCACTATGAGCAGGGACCACTTATCCCCAAGAATGTCTAGCCCAGAGCTAATGGGACATTCAGAGCGCCATTCCACAGGGCTTGTCTTCTTACTTGCCACGCTGCCCCCTTACTCAGAGATAGCTGCTGCCATCTCGGTAAAGGTTATCTCTAGAGGGGTTGGCTTCCAATTAAGAATTTCCACTGTTTCGTGATTATCGTAAGCAATCTTTACTCCGAGATTAGGGACCATTCCCTTGGCTTCACGGTCAAAGAGAGCCATGAGCTTGATAGCAAAGTTTGGCGCCTTGCGAGATGGCACCTTTTTGTAGCCTGCTTTCTTGAGTGTCGTGACTAAATAAGCCATGGCAACTGGTTGCGAGCTAGCAGCAATGAATCTCTTACCAGCTGCTCTAGGAGCTTCTAATGCTGCAACGTGTAGACGGGCGATATCTCGTACGTCGACCATACCCATAGCGATATCAGGAATGGCTGGCAGCTTGCCGCCAATGAGGTTTGCAATCATTGCTTCACTTGTACCGTCACCGGCAGTTCCTAAAGATGGTCCAAGGACAAAACCAGGATTGATGGCAACAAGTTCTGTAGAACTTCCCTTAACGGTTTCCCATGCAGCTCGCTCCGCCAACGTCTTACTTTTTGCATAGGCACCAATATTTTGATTTACATCCGACCATGAGTCGGGCCCGTACGTTCCACTTGGTCGGCCCGAAGTCATTGAAACCACAGACGATGTGAGGACGACTCTTTTAATACCTGCCTTTATTGCAGCCTTAATCACTCGCTTCGTGCCCTCAACGGCGGGGGTGATCATGACATTCTCATCTTTTGGCTCAGCCAAGAGAAATGGAGATGCTAGATGAATGACGAAATCACACTCATTCATTGCTTCATCCCAGCCAGAGTCTGAAAGTACGTCTGCTTGAACATACTTCACGTTGGATGCACCGGGCAGCGAGGAGAGAGCAGATTTTGTATTCTCAGCTTTTAATAGCGAGCGCACTGTTCCAATAACTTCATATTTTTGGCGAAGAAGTTCAGCAGCAACATGCTGTCCGATATATCCAGTGATACCTGTTACTAAAACCTTTTTTGCCATTGGATGACTCCTTCGAACTATGTGGGCTGGTGACGGTCAGGTTTTAAAGATACACCATCACTTGCAAAATGCAAGTTACTAGCCTACTGTTCCAACGTCCTGCAATTCGCACAGATGGAGATACGGAAAATGAGTGAAGAAATAAAGCCTGCCTATGGCCTAGTTCAAATAAACATTACAAATCAAGCAGAGTTCATGGAGCGCTATGCCCAGCATGTCTTTCCGATCCTTGCAAAATGGGGTATCGAGATGATTGCAGGATCTGACACTCCAGTCACCAAAGAAGGAACTTTTAAAGGCAATTGGTCAGCAGTGCTGCGCTTCCCAAGCATGGCTTTGGCAGAGGTGTGGTACGACTCAGATGACTATGCTCCATATCGAGATATCAGAATAAACGAGCTCACTGATTCTGGCAGTCTTGTCTTTGTCCCGGGAATGTAAGTTTCAAAACTCACAAGCTCGAGTCTTTGCAACTACTTGCTTTAATTAACGGGCAAACCAGCGGACATTTCAGCTTTCCCAACAGTATCCAGGCACATCCGGCTTATAGGGCGACTCTTCTTTTAACGAAAATTAAGGGGTTGAATTTGAATAGCTTCAACCCCTTTTTAGTTTGCATGTTATTTATTTAGTGATTGCCTCAATCCAAAAGGCGTAACAGCAACAGCCATAAACCAGATAATTGGTCCGGCAAGAGTTGCTAAATTTTTTTCAATTACACCTGATGTAACCAACGCAAATAGAAATGTTAAATCACAAATTCCTATAGCTACTAGTCCAATAAAGTAACCAGTCCATGAACTTTTCTTCCAAATCATCCACGCTACAAATACTCCAAGTACTCCATATCCGCCAACGTCAATACAAAAATTAAGTATTAGATGTGATTGACCATATGCCGTTGTGGCATCTTGTGGGACTATGAAATCCGAAAATGGAACTTTGTTCCCTCCTATTAGCGGCTTCCATTGCTCTGAAAGATTTTTTGTAACAAAGTTGACTATTCCATTTACACCTACATAGATATGAAGTATTGACCATAAAAGGAATAGTCCAGCTCCAACCTTGGTTAAAATGTTCGTTTGCTGACCTGCTGTTTGCTTACTCATGATTTCTCCTATTCTAAATTGAACGGTGTGTTTTCCTTCTTGTTAAGTGGGTGGTTTTCTTTCATATGGTTGGAGATTGCCTCAGATATTTCAATTAATGACTTCATCTGCGCTTGGGTTAGGACCTCGCTGAAGCAATGATTGATTTCTTTAGACTGCAGAGGAATTGCAGCTTGAGCTATTTTTCTTCCCTTTGCTGTAATGGAGACATCAAAGCAACGAGAATCATCTGTATTTCTAGATTTCTTAACTAAACCAGTCTCTTCCATCCTTGAAATCTGATGAGACATTCGGCTTATTTCCCAACCAAGACCCTGGGCAAGTCGATTCAGGTTAACGCTTGGGACAGTCAATTCAGAAAGAGCGACAAGAACTACGTATTCCGTTCCAGAAATTCCAGAATGGTTAGTTATTTGTCGGCCAAGGTGAGGAAGCAGGCTGGTGCCGATTTTGTGGAATGCACGCCAGGCTTTGGAGTCGAGCTCCTTCATTCCTTTTTGTGCCACAGGGGTATTAAATCAGATATAGTTGATATGTCAAGTAATAAGCAGATTAAGAAAAGAGCTCCCCAATGAATAGCTATATGGTCGTCGCTTCCACATCGCCCAACCAGTTGTCATTAATGAGCTCAACATTGCTAAGTCAAATCCCACCCACGCTAAGTCCCAGTGTCTAGCACGATATGAGGGAGGAAGCGCTGAGACAAGATAGATAATCCATCCTGTCAAAATTATCGAAGCTATCAAGAGAAGAATGCTGTTTAATTTTAGTTGCCGAGCTGAAGGGGATGCGCTTCCAAGCATTGCTACCTCCCATTCTTTTTACTGAGTATAGACAATAAAGTGGGTGTACAGTAAAGTGAAATTATGTCGAGCGCAATCGTCTGCAAGGATCTTGTGGTCCAGCGCGGCACTAATGTAATTCTTAAGGAACTTTCACTCACAATTGAATCTGGGCAAATCTTGGGGCTACTCGGACCGAGCGGCAGCGGTAAGACCACGCTTATGCGAAGTATCGCTGGTCTACAGAAGATTAAAAGTGGCGAGATTTCGGTTCTGGGGATGAAGCCCGGAGTCGCAGTGCTTCGAGAAAAAATCGCATACTCAACGCAAAGCGCCAGTGTCTACTCTGACTTAACGTGTGAAGAGAATCTTAAATATTTCGCTTCGTTATTTTCACGCAATGAAAAAACCGTGGATGAGATTTTAGAGGAAGTCGACTTAAACGTGGTTCGAAATCAAGTTGCTTCGTCACTTTCAGGTGGAGAACTCTCACGTTTAGCCCTAGCGACCACTTTAGTTGGCAGTCCTGAAATTCTGATTTTGGATGAACCAACGGTAGGTCTAGATCCAGTTTTACGAATCCAGTTATGGGAGCTCTTTAATAAATTGGCGGCCCAAGGTAAAACGATGTTAGTAAGCAGCCACGTTATGGCCGAAGCCGAGTACTGCCATGGGCTAGCGCTTATGCGCAGCGGCCAAATCTTGGCACACGGGACTTCGGCGCAATTGCGCGCACAAACCGGAAAAGAAAAAATGGAGGACGTATTTGTCGCATTGGTGAAAGGCCCATGAAACTCTCACGCTTGATGTCAATGACACGACGTGTCTTGCAGCAGCTTAAACATGACCCGAGAACTATGGCGCTATTAGTTTTATCGCCATCTCTGCTGATGACAATTCTAAAATATGTTTATTACTCTAAGCCTGAAGTTTTCCAACATGTGGCAGGTTCAATGCTCGGTGTTTTCCCAATGTTGGTGATGTTTCTTATTACCTCGGTAGCAACTCTACGAGAGCGCACTAGTGGGACTTTGGAGCGCTTAATGATCTCGCCTCTTACTAAAATGGAGTTTATTCTGGGCTATGCAATTGCTTTTGGAGTTGCTAGTTTGATTCAAGCGACGCTCGTTTCGTCCTACGCTATTTGGGTTCTTGGACTCAAGATTGCCGGATCTCAGTCGGCTCTAATCTTCGTAGCTATTTTGGATGCATTGATAGGTCTATCTATAGGTTTGGCTGTGAGTACTTTTGCTAAAACAGAGTTTCAGGCCATTCAATTCATGCCAGCGATCCTTCTGCCACAGTTACTACTCAGTGGTCTCCTCGTACCACGGGAAAGCATGCCCAGAATATTGAGTGATTTATCTAATGTGCTCCCACTTTCCTATGCCATCGATGCAACTCGAAAAGTGATTATGGGACAGGGTTCGATAGCGCACGACTGCCTAGTTATAGGCCTGTCCTTGCTTTTGATTCTGGCAGCGGGATCACTCACATTAAAGAGACAAACTAAGTAACAATGACTGGGCAATTACGAGATGTCTTAGTCCGTGTACTTGCCATTTGATGCTCCTTAATTCTTGAGACCAAGAGGTTTGGCCTTCAGAAGCAGGATGCCTGTATGTATGAAATTACTTAGCGGTGCTGTCACTTTATGACAAGCTAACTAGTCGCCTTGTAGCACCACTTCGCTTCGTATTTCATACATATTTCATACACGAATTGTTGGAAGGTGCGCCTAGGCTGTTAACCTAGACCCATAGCGAGCGTGAAATCGTCGCAAAGACGAGAATCGTCGTAGACCTAGCCACGGACTGTAAATCCCCCGGCTCTGCCTTCGAAGGTTCAAATCCTTCACCCGCCACCAGATAGTTGATCTATATATCAAGCGTATTTATATGTAATTGTGCGACCTTTCGCACTAATTATGACAACACCCACTGACATTCACAAGACCAGTTTTCACTTGGTTTAGGACGGTTAGTGACGGTAATTCATACACCAATTCATACACCCCCACCCTTAAGTCACTCGTATTTAATTCATACACCAGGGCTTACGGATGGGTAACGTTTTTTCAAGTTAGGTAGTAGCCCAGTTTCCGGCTTATAGGGCGACTCTTCTTTTAACGAAAATTAAGGGGTTGAATTTGAATAGCTTCAACCCCTTTTTAGTTTGCATGTTATTTATTTAGTGATTGCCTCAATCCAAAAGGCGTAACAGCAACAGCCATAAACCAGATAATTGGTCCGGCAAGAGTTGCTAAATTTTTTTCAATTACACCTGATGTAACCAACGCAAATAGAAATGTTAAATCACAAATTCCTATAGCTACTAGTCCAATAAAGTAACCAGTCCATGAACTTTTCTTCCAAATCATCCACGCTACAAATACTCCAAGTACTCCATATCCGCCAACGTCAATACAAAAATTAAGTATTAGATGTGATTGACCATATGCCGTTGTGGCATCTTGTGGGACTATGAAATCCGAAAATGGAACTTTGTTCCCTCCTATTAGCGGCTTCCATTGCTCTGAAAGATTTTTTGTAACAAAGTTGACTATTCCATTTACACCTACATAGATATGAAGTATTGACCATAAAAGGAATAGTCCAGCTCCAACCTTGGTTAAAATGTTCGTTTGCTGACCTGCTGTTTGCTTACTCATGATTTCTCCTATTCTAAATTGAACGGTGTGTTTTCCTTCTTGTTAAGTGGGTGGTTTTCTTTCATATGGTTGGAGATTGCCTCAGATATTTCAATTAATGACTTCATCTGCGCTTGGGTTAGGACCTCGCTGAAGCAATGATTGATTTCTTTAGACTGCAGAGGAATTGCAGCTTGAGCTATTTTTCTTCCCTTTGCTGTAATGGAGACATCAAAGCAACGAGAATCATCTGTATTTCTAGATTTCTTAACTAAACCAGTCTCTTCCATCCTTGAAATCTGATGAGACATTCGGCTTATTTCCCAACCAAGACCCTGGGCAAGTCGATTCAGGTTAACGCTTGGGACAGTCAATTCAGAAAGAGCGACAAGAACTACGTATTCCGTTCCAGAAATTCCAGAATGGTTAGTTATTTGTCGGCCAAGGTGAGGAAGCAGGCTGGTGCCGATTTTGTGGAATGCACGCCAGGCTTTGGAGTCGAGCTCCTTCATTCCTTTTTGTGCCACAGGGGTATTAAATCAGATATAGTTGATATGTCAAGTAATAAGCAGATTAAGAAAAGAGCTCCCCAATGAATAGCTATATGGTCGTCGCTTCCACATCGCCCAACCAGTTGTCATTAATGAGCTCAACATTGCTAAGTCAAATCCCACCCACGCTAAGTCCCAGTGTCTAGCACGATATGAGGGAGGAAGCGCTGAGACAAGATAGATAATCCATCCTGTCAAAATTATCGAAGCTATCAAGAGAAGAATGCTGTTTAATTTTAGTTGCCGAGCTGAAGGGGATGCGCTTCCAAGCATTGCTACCTCCCATTCTTTTTACTGAGTATAGACAATAAAGTGGGTGTACAGTAAAGTGAAATTATGTCGAGCGCAATCGTCTGCAAGGATCTTGTGGTCCAGCGCGGCACTAATGTAATTCTTAAGGAACTTTCACTCACAATTGAATCTGGGCAAATCTTGGGGCTACTCGGACCGAGCGGCAGCGGTAAGACCACGCTTATGCGAAGTATCGCTGGTCTACAGAAGATTAAAAGTGGCGAGATTTCGGTTCTGGGGATGAAGCCCGGAGTCGCAGTGCTTCGAGAAAAAATCGCATACTCAACGCAAAGCGCCAGTGTCTACTCTGACTTAACGTGTGAAGAGAATCTTAAATATTTCGCTTCGTTATTTTCACGCAATGAAAAAACCGTGGATGAGATTTTAGAGGAAGTCGACTTAAACGTGGTTCGAAATCAAGTTGCTTCGTCACTTTCAGGTGGAGAACTCTCACGTTTAGCCCTAGCGACCACTTTAGTTGGCAGTCCTGAAATTCTGATTTTGGATGAACCAACGGTAGGTCTAGATCCAGTTTTACGAATCCAGTTATGGGAGCTCTTTAATAAATTGGCGGCCCAAGGTAAAACGATGTTAGTAAGCAGCCACGTTATGGCCGAAGCCGAGTACTGCCATGGGCTAGCGCTTATGCGCAGCGGCCAAATCTTGGCACACGGGACTTCGGCGCAATTGCGCGCACAAACCGGAAAAGAAAAAATGGAGGACGTATTTGTCGCATTGGTGAAAGGCCCATGAAACTCTCACGCTTGATGTCAATGACACGACGTGTCTTGCAGCAGCTTAAACATGACCCGAGAACTATGGCGCTATTAGTTTTATCGCCATCTCTGCTGATGACAATTCTAAAATATGTTTATTACTCTAAGCCTGAAGTTTTCCAACATGTGGCAGGTTCAATGCTCGGTGTTTTCCCAATGTTGGTGATGTTTCTTATTACCTCGGTAGCAACTCTACGAGAGCGCACTAGTGGGACTTTGGAGCGCTTAATGATCTCGCCTCTTACTAAAATGGAGTTTATTCTGGGCTATGCAATTGCTTTTGGAGTTGCTAGTTTGATTCAAGCGACGCTCGTTTCGTCCTACGCTATTTGGGTTCTTGGACTCAAGATTGCCGGATCTCAGTCGGCTCTAATCTTCGTAGCTATTTTGGATGCATTGATAGGTCTATCTATAGGTTTGGCTGTGAGTACTTTTGCTAAAACAGAGTTTCAGGCCATTCAATTCATGCCAGCGATCCTTCTGCCACAGTTACTACTCAGTGGTCTCCTCGTACCACGGGAAAGCATGCCCAGAATATTGAGTGATTTATCTAATGTGCTCCCACTTTCCTATGCCATCGATGCAACTCGAAAAGTGATTATGGGACAGGGTTCGATAGCGCACGACTGCCTAGTTATAGGCCTGTCCTTGCTTTTGATTCTGGCAGCGGGATCACTCACATTAAAGAGACAAACTAAGTAACAATGACTGGGCAATTACGAGATGTCTTAGTCCGTGTACTTGCCATTTGATGCTCCTTAATTCTTGAGACCAAGAGGTTTGGCCTTCAGAAGCAGGATGCCTGTATGTATGAAATTACTTAGCGGTGCTGTCACTTTATGACAAGCTAACTAGTCGCCTTGTAGCACCACTTCGCTTCGTATTTCATACATATTTCATACACGAATTGTTGGAAGGTGCGCCTAGGCTGTTAACCTAGACCCATAGCGAGCGTGAAATCGTCGCAAAGACGAGAATCGTCGTAGACCTAGCCACGGACTGTAAATCCCCCGGCTCTGCCTTCGAAGGTTCAAATCCTTCACCCGCCACCAGATAGTTGATCTATATATCAAGCGTATTTATATGTAATTGTGCGACCTTTCGCACTAATTATGACAACACCCACTGACATTCACAAGACCAGTTTTCACTTGGTTTAGGACGGTTAGTGACGGTAATTCATACACCAATTCATACACCCCCACCCTTAAGTCACTCGTATTTAATTCATACACCAGGGCTTACGGATAGGTAAGGGTTCTATAAGTTAGGCAGTAGCCAAAAAAAGGTTACTGGGGTTACCGAGGTTGCAACCTATTTACCGCAACTCTTATGAACCCACTCAACTTTGTCTGCCGTTCCCTTATGCCTCACTCGTGAATCTGCATCAGCGATGGGATTCTTACAGATTGCACAGGTAACCCGAACCTTTTCTCCCGACGCTAAAGCTTTTCGAATCCGTACTTTCCCTGCCCTTGTTTTGAAGGTTTGCCTGAAGGGTTCTTCGTACACCACCCTAGGTAGAGGAACAATCATTTGGCGCTTAGCTGGCTTTTTTACTACAGATTTAGGTGAAGATATTGGCTTTGTTGTTCTAAAAGAGCATTCAAATTTGATGCTATCCACAACATTAGCCAGAGAGAGCGCCACTTCACCGTTCGTAAACCGAATAACTTTGTAACCTAACTTCTGCAGGTCATGGTCTCTAAGGTCATCCGAAGCCTGACTTCCATCATGACTTGCCCCATCAACCTCAACAACAATCATTTTTTCCAAACAAACGAAGTCAACAATGTATGGATAAATAACATGTTGTGGGTAGAACCTAGGAAGCCCTTTTATTGTTTCCAGTGCTTCAAAAAGTTTTCGTTCGGTTGATGTTGGATTTTCTCGCATGCCAGCAGCTCTTTGCTGAAGAAGCTGATGGTGCTTATCTTGATTCATTTTACCTAGGTGATTTTCGCATTTAAATTTTGAGTCTTTTCTTGAATGATATTTTCAACTTTCATACAGGCAATTTCGAGCATGTTCAGTAAGTGAGCTTCTGTGAGCGGACCAGTTTTAGATTGTAAATCTTCATCTACATTCAATGCTAGCGCTGCGAGGTCTTGCCTAATCTTATTCATCGAATTTTCGATATCACTCATGGCAATGTGGAGGCGACCTTCATCTGCCATTAAATAGAATGCTTCGCGGACATCGTGAAGCAATAAACTTACAAATCGCGCCTTGTGCAGTGCATGTTCGTGTAGTTCTTCATTTTCAAATGCAATTTGTGCAGCTGGTGTGGAAGTAAATGGATTACCAGCCCATGCATCTGAAGTTGCTGAGATTTCTGAAGATAGGGCTTCAGAAGTTCTACGAGTCTCGTAAATATCTAGAGGAACCTGAGTATCAGCAACAGGCTGCATGTCTACTGCTTTGGAGGCACCAGGCATTGGCGTATTTGTATTTAGTAATGAATTGAAATTTGTGGATACAGCATTCATTCCAGGTAGCACCGATAGCCCACCCGCCCAAGCTAGCCATTGAGTAGCACTTATTGTCATGGGAGGGTCAAAATCGGTAAATACAAGATTCGCGTTTTCTTCTAGATGTTCTCTTGAAGGGCTGTAAAGAAAACTAAAAGGGATATTGAGTGCTAGCGCAATTTTCATGATGTCCGTAAGGTCAAAATCTTGAGGAGCTCGCTCACCAGAGTCATTTAAAAGCCGATTCATTTTTGAACCGCCCACTCCCGAGCTTTCCCCAAATTTCATTCTGCTCCATCTATCGGGATTTCGTGCCTCTAACCATTTATCTACATCGATATATTTTTCAATGTCATGTGGACCCTTGTAAGTATTTTTCAGAACTTCAAAACATCCGCGACCGTGCTTGTTAAATGCCTTATCCCTTAATCCACGGTCACGCAGGAGGGTATGAACATTCGCTCTAACCAAAGAATTAACGGTGACGTCATAACTAGGTCTTAGTTTTTGGACCTTTTTGACTGCTCGCATCCGTCACCAATTTCGAAATTCGAAAGACCCCCCCTCGTTTTTCGGGGTATGCCTCAAAGTGTAACCAAGCGCCAAAGAGCGTCTCTGGCTAACACCAGATTATTTGAAAGGACACAAAGTGTCTGTATTACTAACAATCCAAGAGGCGGCGAAACGCCTCAGCCTTAGCGAAAGCAAGGTTTACCGCATGACTATCGAAGGGGAATTGCAGTCCATCCACATCGGTCGTGCGGTTCGCGTGCCTGAGAAAGCGCTCGAAGACCTCATCAACCAACAACGCCCTAGTTTCCCTGATTACCTCAAGGGGGATAAAAAGTGAGCCAAAGTTACACATCCCTTATTAGGGCAACGGTAGGACAAGGTGATGGCTACCTCGCTCTATCTCACTCAAAAGACCCAAAACTAAATGGATTGAAAACTGAGTTCTATCACTCCAGCCAGATGCCTGACTTTATGAATGCGGTTGAAAAGTACAAAGACGAGCAGGTTTATTTTGGACTTGGACTTCGCAGTCGTGCAATTCCCGCTGGCAAGCGTGGCGCTCGCGAAGATATCAGCAGCATTTCAATTATCGGAATGGATATTGATATTTACGATGAGAAGAAACCACATAAGTCGCTCCCAAAGAGTTATGACGAGGCTATTGCCTTACTTCAAAACTACAGCCTTCCACCTAGCATCATTATCGATTCGGGAAGTGGATTGCACTCCTATTGGATTTTGAAAGAGACTTTCTCAACTGGTACAGCAGAAGAGCGTGAGGCTGCTCAGGAGTTGGTACGGAATTTCTACGGAGGATTTGCTCAATACGCACAGCCATGTGAGTTTGACTCTACATTCGACATTACCCGCATACTGCGTGTTCCGGGAACTTTAAATCTAAAAGACCCGTTACATCCACGTGAAGTAAAAATTCTTTTTGAAGATTTGTCACGCACTTATTCGATTGATGAAATTACAGCGGTTGGGTTCTCGGGAAAGATTCGTAAAGAACGCGCACAGAAAGTTATCGAAGCGGGTGCTAGCGATGAAGCTGTTGGTGTTATGAATCTTAAAAAGGTAATTGGTGGCTGCTCTTGGTTCGAGCGTGTCTGGGCTCATCCCGAGACTGCTAATTATAACGAATGGTTTGCAGTCTCATCTGTTCTCTTTTTTGCGGAGAGTGGAAATGCAATGTTCCATGAGTGGTCAAGCAAGCATCAAAAGTATTCATATGATGAATCACAAGGACTCTGGGAGCAAATTGACCCTGAGCGTGCACGTCGTACATGTGAGAGTGTCGCTAGCTCACTTCATGGCGCGGTTGATTGCGAGCGTTGCCCATTTCGTGGAGGCATTCATTCACCAGTAGAACTTGGGCTTCCTGAGAAGCGCATTGTTGTAACACAGACAGGCTCACTTCCGACAAAAGCTGCACAAGCATGGGCTGCAACCTATGTAGCGAATGAACCCCCAATGCTCTTTCGCAATAATGTTGGAATTCTTCGCATTAATGCGGAGGAAGCTGGATGGGACATCCTGAACTCGAAGTCAGCGCGTCATGAGTTTGCACGTAGTGCGGACTGGATGAAGCCAACTAAATCGGGTTCTTTAATTCCTGCGGACCCTGCCGAAGCAGTTATTGAAGATATGTTACAGACGATTAAACCTCCGCTACCAGAATTGAAGAAGGTAACTTCAATTCCAGTAATAACAGCGGACGGCCGTCTAGTTCAAGACTTTGGCTACGATGAATCTTCCCAAATTTATCGTACCCGTGATGTAAGCCTTGGTAACACTAAGTTTGGCACAGGAAAGAACTTTGCAACCGCTCAAGAAGCAGTGAAGTTCATTTTCGATGAATGTTTGGTTGACTTCCCATTCGGTTCAAAGCAAGACAGTGCACATGCTTTGGCGCTTATGCTGCATGACTTTGCCCGTAACTTATTTGGCGGAGTCTCTCCATTATTCTTGCTAGATAAGCCGCTTGCTGGTTCAGGTGCATCACTACTATCGATGACACTTCTGTATCCATCACTTGGTTGCGAAGTACCAATGAAAGTATTTTCGAAGTCCGAAGAGGAGCGTCGTAAGCAAATCACGACCCACCTTTATAGTGGTGGTGGACCCTATGTCCTAGACAATATGAGTGGAGATAAAATTGACTCAGATGTTTTGGCTGCAGTACTTACCTCTGTAACATATTCAGACCGCTTACTAGGTGGGAACACTGCACCGAAGCTTCCAAATCTTGGACCATGGGTTGCTACAGGCAACAATCCTGGATTTTCGGGTCAGCTAAACCGCCGCTTTGTAGAGGTTCGCTTAGTTCCTAAGACTGAGACACCACATCTTCGTGATGGTTTTCGCCATTACCCACTCATGCCATGGGTGAAAGAAAATCGAGCAACTCTCATTGATGCCTGCATCACCATCGTTATGGCTTATGTCGAAGCGGGACGCCCATCATGGGATGGGACTCCACTAGGTAGCTTTGAAGAGTTCTCCAAAGTTATGGGTGGAATCTTGCAGAATGCAGGCGTTGAGGGCTTTATGTCGGACATGGCTCTGCAACGCGATTCATTGGATGCAGAAAATAGTCAACTGCATGACTTTGTCGATATCTGGTGGGAGGAATTCGGGGAAAAGCAGGTCCCTGTAAAAGACTTAATGGCACTCGCAGCCAAGCATGATTTGGATGTACAAGACCACTGGGTGGAACCAGGTCTTCGCACTGAATCAACTCGCTCGGAGTCGACGAAGGCGGGCAATTACATCGGAAACAAGAAGCAACGTTACTTCGTTCTATTTCGTGATGGTGAGTCCGTTCGTGTGCAATTAGTGAAGACCGAACGTCGTAGCTGTTATGGATTACGTCGCGGCTAGGTAAATGCAACCTTTGCAACCTTTGCAACATCGTTGACCTAATTCAGTCTATAGAGGTTACCGAAGTTGCAAAGGATGCAGGTTTTACCCAGACGGATGCAAGATTCACTGTCATCCTTATACATAACACCATCAGATTGGAGACATTATGGAAATGCCTAGCCTTTACACACCGAACGAAGTTGCCGACCATCTTCACGTATCACGAGGAACAATTTATAGCTTAGTTTCCCGAAGGGAGATTGACAGCATCAAAGTTGGTAGAAACCGACGCTTCACAGCACAACAGGTGAAGGATTACATAGCTCGACGTCAACAAGTTGTTGTAGTCGATT
>Ga0208379_1000402_pt1 | contig 19416 bp, 31 predicted proteins | sample CryBogCBE02Aug07_FD_184559 | JGI IMG/M metagenome (GOLD analysis project Ga0208379, IMG submission 184559) | Freshwater microbial communities from Crystal Bog, Wisconsin, USA - CBE02Aug07 (SPAdes) | ecosystem: Environmental > Aquatic > Freshwater > Lake | place: Crystal Bog, Wisconsin, USA... | reverse complement strand
TCATCAACAAAAGCCATTGGACCTTTTTTAAGAACAAGGCCGACTTTTCCTTGATAATCGTCTTCTTTACGGGTGGTGTCTGAAATATAAATGCCTGATGCTAATTTTTCAGGCCGCTTGTAAACCGCACATAAAATCCAATTGTTGTAGATTTTAATGTCGTCAATGATCCCAATGCTATCCATCAGCTCCTTGCGGGGATCAACCGCATGAGCCATTTTCATTAAAGACATAGTCTTACCTCGCGTTTTGAGTTTTGCCGATCAATTGGTCATTGATCTCTTTTGCCCAGATAAGTGCGTCGGAAATTCCTTTTAAATACCCGACGTATTGCTTGTAATCCTCATAAGTTTGGGCGGAACCACCAAGAAGAAACTCTCCTCTTGTCCGCTTTTCTTCCTCAAGACGTTCCTGCAATTTGATAAGCAGGAACGTATCCAACGTAACCATGTGTCTCCTTAACTATAAGTGGGCCACTTTCTTTTTTCCAGACGGCCTAAACCGCTGCCGGAACCGTAATCATGCTCCTGATACTTGGGCATGCCTTGATTAACGCGACCGCCCGACTTGCGAGCCATCGGAGGAACTGGAGGAGCCAACGAACCCATACCGGGTACTTGAGGCGCACCCATAGCGCCCAAGCCGGGGCCAGCGCCAGCAGGAGGCATCATTGGAGCGCCGCCTGCGGGAGGACCACCAGCAGGGCCAGCAGCAGCAGCAAGAGCCGCCAATGGATTCATGCCCATGCCTTGATCTTGCGGCATTGGTTGGGGTTGACCAATATTGATAACAACTTTGGTTTCTTTGCCCTTTTTAACAGAACCGCCAGTAGCGCGTTTAATGCGACCACCATTTTTATCTGTCGATACAGACCTATCACCGACCTGACCAGATGAACCAAAACTATTTGTGTTATATGATGGCCTACGATTTTCTCTTTCGTCTTCAGTGCTTTCAGACCTACGTTGAGTTTCTAAACCACGAAATTCTGGAGGCAAAGGAAGCATATAACCAGCGTATTTATCAACTATTGGTCCGCCCGCATCTTTGTGAGTGCGGTGTTTTAATGCGGTACCCTTAACCATTGATTTGATAAGCTTTTTGTCTTCCGCAACATCAGGATGACGTTCTACGGAACCACCTTTTTTACGACCAATCATCGGGGGAGGGGGGACAACTGCTGGGCGAGGCATTGCGGTGCCAGCAGCAGCGGGAAGATTGTTAGGAGCAGGAAGGCCAGCTTTACGTTTACGCGCAAGCATTGCACCAACCATTTTTTTCTTAATAGCGGGGTTACCCATTGGACCGCCGACAGCTTTCTTAGCGGCACCACCCCAACACATACCATCACCCGGAGGTTCAGCCATTGTTGGACGACGGGGAGGAAGAGGAGCAGGACGAGCGGGAGCAGCAGGAGTTGCGGTTGGTGACATCACTGGACGCCTACCGGGTCCACGAAGACCGCCTGTTGAAACATCTTGGTTCATCGGGTTATTGCGCATGCGAGCAGCAGCAGCCAATTGTTCCGGTGTTAACCCGCCGCCATCCATTTTATGGGCGCGAGGCTTATGACCAAGGTGATGTTTTGCTTTATGTCCCTCCATATGAGCGACTTTACCACCACGCTTAAACCGTTGTTTTCCAACAGGAAGTTTTCCTGCGGGAACGACGCTATCCAACTGCGGGACACCATCATACGGTTCAGTATCGCTAAAAGAAGTATCTTTGTGCTTCTTATGCAGACCCATACGTTCCATTTTGGAATGATAGGCGGATTTAGCGTCGTGTTTATAGTGCGTCATCGTGGACACTCCGGGGATAAGATAATGTATATTAACCTACATTATGCCTTCTGCCAATTGTTAAACATTAGGATTTTGTTGAATTTGCTGCAAAGCAGGCCCAACAACACTCTCAGCTTCTTGAGCGGATTCGGGATGAACGGCGATCTCACGCGCAAGCTGGAGAAGTGCAATTTTCTCTTTGCTCTCACGATCAGCCGCCCGATTTTCCGCATCCGCCTGCACATCAACAGCGCGGACTTTAACTTCCGCAGCTTTTGCTTGAGCATCGATCATTTTCGCTTGTGCAGCCATCATCATCGCAGGATCTGACGACGGGCCAGCAGGTGTAATATTGAAGAGAGATGCTGCGTCATCGATGCCCAGCATATTTAAAATGCGCTCATCAACGGCTTTTGCGTTATACAAACCGGGATTTTGCGACTGCAACTGCTTAATTGCCATTGCTTTTTGAATACGGGCGGACTGAGATGGCGTATTCGGATCAGCGACGGGAACAAGATTGACGTTGTTCAAAGCGCCAATCAATATATCCGGCGTCCATTGATATGCTGGATACTGGTTGTTTTCCCAAAATGCATATGGGTCTTCTTTGAACAAATCCCGAAGCAATTGAAACTCAACCGCTTGAGATGCATGCATGCGCTTATGGACGGATGACATGACCTTTTGCGCTTGTTCAATTAACGCAATGGTTGTTCCTACGGGCGCTTGTGAATTTCCATCACCGACTTGAATATCCGCAGTACCGCCAAGACGCTGACCGTTTTCCTGTACCATACTCAAAAGATTCAAGAATCCGCCGTCTACGGAACGGTATGGAAGATCCATAACAATGTTTTGAATAGGTTGCCCGCCCGTCTCAATTGCAACACCAGATCCGGGCGCAACACGAAATTCGTTTGTATATTGGCGTCCCGCTTGTTTTGCGTACAAAAATCCGGGGAAGTTAGCGAACATACCGTTGTCAATGCACAACCGCCAACCAGCAGTCAGCGCCATTGTTGTATTACCCAACAGATGTAAAAGGCCTAAACCAAGGAATCCAATGCCGGGGATAAACGTATAATCAACGAAAACTTGTTTGCGGAGGTATGATGCATCATCTTCTTTCCACCACCGCCGAATTTCCAAAATTTCCTGCGATGCAACGTCAATTGTCACGCGATAAGGAAGGCGTAAACCCGTTGGCGTACCGTTTTCTTTATGCTCAAAACCTTGAATATCCAACTCGCAATAGCATTCGTAAATATCACGAATTTCATTGTCTGACATATTGGTCGTATGGGGCGTAAACCCTTGCATTTCATCAATTTTTTCGTCTACAATGTTTTTCTGCTGCGGTGCAGCTTGGTACAAAGTGACATCGCGATAAACGCCCAACAGTTGCATGCGCTTGATTGTAGAGGGCGGCATTTTAATTTTATGCGTAATGCGTTGCATCGTCTCCATAGATGTTTCCGCATTGGAGACGATAATATCTTTAACGTCTACAAATTCTGAAACGGGCCGACGACGTATCGGGCAACGATACACTTTTTTAAATGATGTCCCGCAGAAGCCCAAAGAAAAGAACATGCGTTCCGTATCGGGGTAATATTCTTTGGCGGTAACGGTCAGGTAATGGTTAAAATCCATTTCCAGCGCAAGTGCTTGCGTATCTGTTAATGCGCTTGTTTTTGCGTCATTCCGAACTTTTACGGGGCCGGAAGAAGGAAGCATTTCACCGCGAGCGTTAGATTGGAAACGTACAATTGATTCAAGAAGAAGCGGGTTGCGGACTGTTGATTGTCCTTCTACCGCCGTAGAACCATCTGATGCGTTTGAACGGGGACTTTCAATTTTGGTTCCCAGCAGGTTCAAACCATCAACGTATTGTTGCAACCATTCGGCGCGAGACATTTCGTCTTGTTTGATTAATCTGCATAATTCGGATGAAATACCGCCTAGGACTGAAATATTTAAATGCAGCGCAAGGTTTTCATCAAATTCCGTTTCGATATCACCCGGCTCTTCAAACGCACCAAAATTAACTTCAATCGATCCGTCTGGAAGATCTACCTTAATAACATTTTTTTTATTATTAAGTTCCGGTCCTTCTTGCATTCCTTTGGAGTCAATGACGACTTCAAGAGCGCCAAGATTGCTGTAATCGGTCCCAGCAACTGGGTTTTGCCGCAAGTTCATAGGAGCGAGATTAGCAATTGCCATAGCTTACACCGGGTAAAGAGGTTGTGGCCTATGTGGCCTATATAGCATACCTTCTGTGTTCTCCGCTACTATTTCCGCAGGTTTTTGCGCAAAACCTATCAAACGCAAGTGTGTCAGTGCTTGGGTCATGCTGTCAACTAAGTCGTCATGCGCCCCTTTTGGGAACGATGTCGCTTGCGAAATAATCTTTTCCGCCCAGTCGAAGTCAGGCGCGTAGATCATACCATCCGCAAAGAGATGCTGAATTGCGTATGCTCTTGCGACTTTATCCCCCCGACCGGGGTCAATAAGCTGGATACCCCAGTTTTCCCGACTAAAATGCGCACGAAGTTCCTGCGCGACTGACAAACCAGACGCTTTGGATTCAATTAAAAGCTTATCAACTTTGAATTTTGTGCATAATTGCGCGACTTTAGGAACAAGAGAGGGGAACTCCAACCGCTCCTGCCAAGCGTAAACAAGCATAATCCGCCTGTTCCCTTGCATATCGTTCCATACGCCCCAGATCGTTAAGGCGCTGTAATCGTTTTCTTGTTTTGCTGTATAGGCGGTATCAAGTGAACCAATGATATATTCAAAATCTGGAAATACAGATTTGCTTTTACCTTCCGCCATTGCAACTTTTTCATCCCAAAGAAGCCACCATTCGCGCTTGATAATACCCCCGCCTTTTGGTTCTGGGCGCTGTTGAAGCTGTCCAGCGGCGGCAAATGGGCCAAGGCGTCTTTCCAATTCTTTAACTTCTTCATCCCCAAACCGTTCAGGAACAAGAAGATCCCCTTCTTCCCGTTCATCCACGAACCATTGCGTAATGCAACGGCGGTCCGCTTCAAAACGCATTGGAAGGCATAAATGTACCCAATTTCCCGTATCTTTTGTTATAATATGGCCCGTAAGATCTGATTCGTGCAGTCTTTGCATGATGACGATGTATGCTCCCGTCTTGGGATCATTAAGACGGGTGGACATGGATTGGTCCCACCATTCCAATGTTCCTTGGCGAACAAGGTCAGATTCGACTTCATTCGCGTTGTGCGGATCGTCAACAACGATAATAGATCCACCTTCCCCCGTCAGGGAGCCGTCAACGGATGTCGCGAGGCGATAACCGCCTTTGTCATTATCAAACCTGATTTTGGTATTTTGGTCGGAGGTAATTTTAAATCTATCCCCCCAGTTTTGTTTATAAAATGGTGATTCTAAAAGGCGGCGGGTCTTTGTGCTGTCTCTTACGGAAAGAGTCTGTGCATAAGATGCAAATAGAAATTGGACATGCGGGCCAGAAAGCGGGCCATATTCAGGCTGCGCCCAGACCCATGCTGGGAAACATACAGAAACCATCGAGGACTTTGAAGTGCGAGGCGGAACATTAATAACCAGACGGCGAATTTCTCCCCTAGCGACAGCCGCCAAATGTTCAGCGATTGCATCCAAGTGCCACCCATATTTGTAAGGCATTGGGTCAATGTACTTCCACGCTCCCTCCACAAATTCCGTAAGATTGTCTTCATAAATTTCCTTTTTAAGAAAATGCAATGCGGCATCAGGATGCTGCTCAATCGCCTCCTCAAGACTTTTGGCTGTATAAAGAAGGTTACTCGACATCGGTTACGGGTTCCGCATTGATCAGTTTCATGTTGTTCTTACGGTTTTCCAATTTCTCAATCATTTCCATCTTTTCATCGTAACTCAAGCCGGAGAAATCAAACACAACAGATGGGCGCGTGTTTTCTTCCCGATCCTTATCCGACCAACCCATACGGGCTTTTGCGATAAACATAGCGGCGGGAACGGATGCGGGTGTATCCTTCATTGCTTGTTGGTACAAGTTCTCTACGACTAAAGCATTAGCTTGCGCCTTACCCGTTTTGATTTCCATCTTATAGTTCTTTTCAAGATGGGAACGGGAAACACCAACGATATCAGCTATTTCGTCGTATGTCTTACCCATCTTTGCGAGGCCAAGGATTGATCTACGAACAAGATCATCATCATTGATTCTATGCCGCCTGACGGGTGCAACTTCAAATTCCCGCCCCTTCCTAACGGGCAATTTTCTTTCTTCCATAGGTTTTTTAGGGCGGCCCAGCAGCTTACCTTTGCGGGTTTTATGCCCCAAATGTCCCTTTTTAATAGGCCTTTCTTCAGAAACTGATCCGAAATCAAAATCGTCAGACATTGACATCCCTGTATAATAGTAGTTGAAATTTCCTTGAGTATAATCTATTCTACCAAAAGATGAAAGGGGAGTTATAATGAGTGAATATGGTGAAGAATTACCTTACACCCGCCCATTCGCAAAGGTGTATGTGACGGATACCAACGGTAATCGCGTCGTCCACGAAGTTTTTGAAAACATTACAGTTCCTGACATTGCGCGTCTTCCTTGGTTTAGAGACGTTGCGGTTGTTCATGATTTTGAATACTGCAATGGTCAACGACCCGTTAACGAAGGTTTCTTGCTATCTTACCCGCCCATAGGTCAAAGGAACGAAAAAGAACGCAAAATGGTTCCCTTGCGGGGCGTCAAACCAATGAGTGAGTGTAAAGCGTTTGAAATTGGGACATTCGATCCAAAAGATTGGACCCCACCATCACAGCAAAAAGCAAAAGAGGAAAATGAAAATGAGTGATATTTCCATACCGCCTTATGATGCAAACAGAATATTTGGGGACGTTATCCCAACCAAAGGCCATTGGTATGATTTTGAAACAGCACCAAAAGACGGAACGGATATTTTAATTTTTGATGGGACAAATATTTCCATCGCGTATTTTGATCCAGAAGAAAATTGTTGGATCGCTTTATACTGTGAAATCATGAATGGACCTATCTGGCATTCTTTCCAATGTTGGATGCCATTACCGGAGAAATAAAATGAATCGTCGCGAAGTCATCAAAAGTATATCCGGCGCAATCGCCACCGCACTCATCATCCCAGACACCCTCAAAGCGGAAAACCATCTAAATGGATTCCAACCCCTCTACGTCCGCATGTCTGAAGACAAAAGCTCTTTCCTCTACAACCTCTCATCCGCACTCTATCGCGAACCCAAAAACAGTCACAGTTCAATCCGCCAATATTACGGATGCTTCATAGACAAACAGGGAAACAAATACTTCTTCTGGCACCCATACAATTGGGAAAATGTTTCTATCTCAGGCTACCTTCCACATTCCATAACACCCGAAAAACTGCGCCTCAATGAAAGCATATACCAGTCCAAAGGCTTTACCGTCGCAGAAATGCCAACAGAAGTCTTACAATGCCATAACAGAATACTAAGCAACAACTCATAAGGCCGTCCGCCTCCCGAAGGTAGCTACAAGCCTACAGCTTTACGCCCTCTAGAAGATATCGGGTAAAAGACGCTACGCTCTACTGCGTAGACATGAAAGCCTCTGGGGAAACTCAGGGGCTTTTTTGCGTTTGGGGTACGGGTACCCGCAAAGGGGGTAGGGGTGTTTAAAAGGGTGGGGGGGTATCCAAAATGTATATGTAAGATAATTTTTTTGGGAATTTGGGGGAGGTACGGTCCCTATCCGCATGGGTCGGGTCAGGGATTTAGGGGGTGTGGGGGGTTCACCTATTACCTGTCTCATTGCATGTCTCATTGAATGGGAAAAACAAATTACGCACAATGGATAATTTCTTTTCGCGCAATGCATAGCAAGGCATAGCAAGCCCCCCTTGCCCCTATGGCATAGGACAGGGCGCAAGGCATAGGAAGCCGCCGCAATAGAAGCCGCAAGCCCGCCGCAATGAAAGCCCCGCAATGATGAAAGAAAAGGAAGCCGGAAGGGAAGCCGGAAGGAAAGCCGGAAGCCGCATTGCATACTTTGCGCCCGGAATGAAAGCCGCCCCCTTCTCCGGGAGCAAAAAGCTTCTTAGTTATCGAATGGGGATAAGTAAGGAAGAAAGGAAGCTTTGCCCCTTACTTGTCTTTTTTATATTCTTAAGGAAGGAAAGAAGCGTAAAGAAAGGAAGCCCCTTCTTTTCTGTCCTTTTCGTCTTTTGCCTCTTATGTCTTACTTATCCGCATTCCTTAACTAATGGGAAAAGAAAAGGGGGCATGAAAGCCCCCTTTTGTATTCCTTCTTTTATTATGTCTTTATTGATTAGTTAGGAGAAGGGTCTTGATTAATGAATTGAAAATGGCGGCTTGTAAAATTCTTATCTAATCCCGCCAGATCATATCGTGGTGAATTGCGCCCCGTATTTGTGCGGGGTAATTCGCGAATGAAACAATACCCCGAATGATAGTCGCATTCGCCGATATCGTCTAAAGCATGCCCCGCCTTTTCCCATGCCTTAAGGAAAATTGCAGCATCTAGATCACCCTCTAAAAATAAAGTGATAGTGTTGTTATCGTGATTAAGCCGCCAATAAGAAAAGCCGCTAATGTCATCTAAATCAAGCTTTGCGCCCTGAAAATTATCAAGACTTACCTCGAGCCATTCATGCCCCGCATCGGAATGCCATTTTACTTGATAAGCTTTCATAATTTTAAACCCCTGTTTAAAAACTAAGCACCATTGCCTAGTCAAATCAGAATATAGGCTTTCTTTATTTATTACAAGCAAAAAAAGGGGGCTTTTGCCCCCCTTCCTTAATTATTTTTAAAGCCCTTCTTTTAAGCCGCTTCCGCGAATTTTTCCGCAAGCTTATACAAATCTGAATTGAAGCTTATGTCCTTTTCCGCCCCGCGAATGGCTCGCAATGTCCGCCGCTTTCCTTCCGCATTCCGCCCTATCATTCCGCCCCGCATAATGCTTTCTTGAACAGTGTTGAATGTATCCCATAAAGAATGCGAAGCTTGCGACTGGCGGAAAGGATATAAGATTTGAAAGGGCTCTATCGGGCTTGCGGCTTCCTGATAGCGAATTTTCAGGGCTTCCGCCGCGAATTGCAATCTATCGACATGTGAAAGGGTAATGCTTTCCCATTGTTCTATCCGTTCCGCCGCAAAAATTGCGTTATTCATGACGGAAGCCGCCGCTTCAATTGAGCGGGCTTCTAGATTTGCCCCCCTATGGTGTAAAGAAACCTTAGCGAATTGCGTAGAAGCCGCAACAATACCGTTAAGGCATGCCATAACCCGCAAGCCCGCAAGAAAAACAAGCCCGCTTGTTCCATCATGCGAATTTTTAATGATAACTTGCGGAAAAGCCCCATTAATTGCATTCCCGCCGCTTTGGCGCATTCTGATTATGTGGGTTTGAAAGCCCCGCTTATGATCTAGTCTCACTTTTCTTTCAGAATAGCTTTCAAGCTCAAAACCCGCTTCCGTAAAAACAGGAATAAGATTTGACGTGTTAACATGCGAATATGTCTTTTCCGAACGGGAAAAATGCGGAACGGTAGCTAAGGCGGAAGCCGGAAGCGTGAAAGCGTTTTGATTAACTAAAGCATTCATGACAAAACCCCTGTTTTGATAAGGAAGGATAGCACCATTGCCCCCTTTCCTGTTATAGAGTAAACCACAACTAAAAGTTAAAAACAAGCCCCTTTTTTCAATATATAAAAAAATCCGTTTTTTTCTTTCCGTCCTTACGGAAAAGGGCTTTACATATCTAAAAAGAATAAGTAAGGGTAAAACGTCCTTACATATCTAAAACAGGGGTTTAAGTGATGAAGGTTCAATTTGAAAAATTCTTTTCGATAGACAGCCCGAAAGCTATCAAGGCGGGGGGCTTTGGATATCTTAACGGAATAAATTATGGGTTACCCCATAAAGCGGCGGGAATAGGTAACTTTTGCGGAAAAGCTTCTAAAGGGTGTTTGCAGCTTTGCCTAGGTTTGCATTCGGGGCAAGCCGCCATGCGGAAGGAAGGCGAGACAAATAAAGTGATAGAAAGCCGCAAACGTAAAAATCATTATTTTATGAATGACAGGCAAGCTTTTATGAAAGAAGCCGCCTTTCATGTCGCAAAAATAGTGAAAAAAGCTAAAACCCTTAAACTAAAGCCCGCAATTCGAATGAATGGGGCTTGGGATATTCCTTTTGAAGGGGTTTCCTTTCATATCGACAAACAACTAGGCGGGAAGCTTTCCGAATTATGCGGGAAACCTATTAAAGAAGGGTTTCACAAAAACATAATGGCGGCTTTCCCGTTTGTTCAGTTTCTTGACTATACAAAACACGAAAGCCGCTTTTTGAAGCCGCTTCCTGAAAATTACCATTTGACTTTTAGCTTATCGGAAAAGCCCGAAAGCCCGAAAGAAGCCCGCTTTCTTTTAGAAAAGGGGTTTAACGTTGCGGCGGTATTTGCAAACGGGTTACCGAAAAGCTTTATGGGGTTTCCCGTCATTAATGGTGATTTGCATGATTTACGCTTTTTAGACCCTCAAGGGGTTATCGTAGGATTAACCCCTAAAGGACATAAAGCAAAAAAAGACACTTCTGGCTTTATCATTCGAAACTAAAGGGGGCGAAAGCCCCCCCCCATTCCCAAAACAGAAAGGAACCTAAACCATGAAATACAGAATTTTTTATTCCGTACCATACGTTTTAGAAGTAGAGGCGGAAAACGAAGAACAAGCTTTGGATATCGCAAACGAAACCGATTTATCAGAATTTATGCATGACACAACTTGCGGCGATTATGAAATTGAACTTGTCGAAACCCAAAACCAAACCCAAACCAAATAAACCTAAACCAAATAAACCTAAACCAAAACCTGAAAGGAACCTAAATCATGACTGGAATTTACACTATCATAAACGACAGCGACATAATGGACGCACCTCATACCGTTTCTTTTTGTTATCGAAAACCCGCCGAAGAATATGTCCGCGAGTTGTTTAGGGTTTATCTAGAATATTCCAAAACCGACCCAGAAGAACCCCTACCCAAACCCGACAGCTATTATAACGGGTTAAAATATATGTTTGAAGGCGGATATTGCACAGAAACCGTCTATTTAATCGAAGCCGACCTTTTAGGAGAATAAAACCATGATTTACATTGTTTCAGCAGACGACCAAACCGAAACCTTACGCACCGCCGGAGAATACGGTTGGGAGGCGTATTTTTCAGACGCCAAATCAAAAGCCCAAACCCTCGCAACCGTTAATGAAAAACCGTTTTACATTTACGGTTTCGAACAATGCGATTGCGTAGAACCCGCAGAAACCGAACCCCAAAAAACCTATCGCCTAAAATTTGACCGTTTGGAAAGAAAGGAAGTAACCGTAACCGCAACCGATCTAAACCAAGCAATTAAAATTGGGAAAAAACAAATCGGCGACGATTGGGATTTTTACATTGCGGATGAAATAACCGAAGACTAAACCTTGCGGCAATGGGGATCAGGGAAAACCTGCACAGAAAACCTGATCCCCATATGGCCCGCGAAAACAGGGGAGAAAACGCAGGCAACAGCCTTAACAAGGAGTGCCGTTAATATATTACTTTAGAACTATTCTGTAAAGAGGCGATTTTCCTTATCAAACGTCAAAACCGCATCCCCAACCTGCCCCGCATCCGGTTGATACCGGATTTTTTTAATGTATATTCCAGTTAATACATCATGTTTAGGGTCACCTATTCTTCCGATTATTATACCAACGTCAGATTTATTTGCCCAGTGGGAACTGTCCGCAAGGTTATACAAACCCAATTCCGCACTATCCAAATGGCTTGCGCCTTTAGTCGGATGAACCACCACACAAACCAAAACATCATATTGCATCGCAAAAGATTTAAGCTTGCGGATCGCCTGTCCAATATATTCCGTTTGGCTATCGTCCGGTTTCTTTTTGTGTTCGATTTCGTTCCAAGGGTCTATCAAAACCATTTTGACGCCCTCACGAATAACCGCCGTCAGCATTTTATCCAGCAGCCAATCAATGTCATGATCCGTTGTGAAGTCCGCCCTATTTGGGGATATAAACGTAAATTTACGTTCCAAAAAGTCTTGCGCCGCCGACTTTTCCTGTGGGCTTGCATTCCAAACATTCTTCCCCAAAAACCCACCCATCAAAGCGTTTGTGACATATGGAACAATCTGCATTTCAAAGGATGCAATCGCGATATTCCACCCATGCAATGCCGCCATATTCGCGCAGAACTGCAATGACCAAGTAGATTTACCATGCGAAGGAAACCCTCCCACAACCATAAAAGCACCCGTATAGGGCCGCAGATAATCATTCAGGCCATGCCAGCCTGTAGAATACGTTTCAAGCTTTCCTGTGGGCGGAAAATCGCTTGCTTTAAACAAACCATCCACCGGATACGGTTTTGCCCTGTTTAAGATGTCATGAACCTTCGCAGGCCCATGCTTTTCCAAAACCTCATTTAAATCTTTGCAGGTTTCGGGATAGACGACAAAAAGACACCTGACCCTGTCTAACCGCCGGACAAGTTCCGCAGCCAAACGTTGACCCGCCTCATCCGAATCAACCGCTATAATGATTTTTTTGACGCCTGACAGATCACCCCAATCCGCTAAGAGGAAAGAAAACTTAGTGTCCGATTGCGGATCAATGTCCGCCGTTCCCTCCGGCACATGGATCAGCTTCCCATCCGCATCCCTTGGCGGTGGCGCACCATCTGGGACAGATACGACAAAAGGATAACCCGCAGACGCAACAGCAAGAGCATCTATTTCACCCTCTACGATAACGAGGGATGCCTGACCGTTTTGTAATTGTGGATCAGATAAGACGTCAGCGTTAAAGAATTGTTTCCGCCCATCTTTCTTTTGCCAAAAGACTTTCTTTGGCCCCCGATACTTTGCGCCAACCTCTTTGCCATTACGAATAAACGGGAAGCAAAGAATGTCCCCATTATCATCCGGCAGGCATTGCCCACTTGGATCGCGCTTGACTGAGTAAACTCCCATATGGATCGCTGTGTTGACGTCTATCTTGCGTTTTTCCAAAAATTTTTGATGCAGCTCGCTTATCATCTGACATTACTCCGCCTGACCAGTTGCAATTAAAGCAACGCCAGCCAATCCCCGTTTGATCGATACGAACAGATAAACATCTGTCCTGTTTGTTTTTTCTTGTCGCGCTACACTTAGGGCATAGGGCTTTCTGATTTGCCGCATTCGACCTTATTGCTATTCCATTTTGTTGCGCTAACTCCAAAACGTTCATTTTGATCCTCTGTTTTCAAACTGTATGCATGCTTTGTTATGATATCAAAAACACTAACTATTTCTTCCTTTTCTTTCAAAGTATCCTTCAGCATCCGCCTTAGATGATCAATAGCGTTTTGCTGTTCCCAAATGGCGGCTCTGCATTCTTTGAGTAATGAGACTAAAGGCTTAACAGGTTCTTTTGCGTCTTCATTGTACCGAATTGTTTTATTTAACCGCCCCATAAATAGGTTTTGGTCTTCCGTCACTTCCGCTTTCTTTCTCCTCATTGTGGCCCCTTTCCAAACCGTCCTTTAAATGCTGGATTTTTGTAGTAACTGACGCCTCTAAAAATGTTCCATGTTACATGTAACAGCGGCGATATGAACAATAAACCTATGAGGGCGGATATATATCGTAAATCAATCCACGCAACAAAATCACCCCATAATTCGGAAAAAAAAGCTTCCATTTAATTCCCCTATAAAATTGCTACCCATGATGGGCTTGGCGTGTAAATTTGCATTTGAAGCTTAGGTATGAACGCTTCGCGGGTTACCCGCATAATTTCCTTGGTTAGTAATGGGTGCGGTATAGTTGTAAGGGCTATCCCATCCGGCATAATTATCTCTTTTACGGGCATGAGTATGCCAGACTTTATAACGGCTGGGGCGGCTATTGCCCCAACCATCCCGCGCAAGAATGATCGTCTATCTATCACTCTTCCTCCTCCGGCCCAAGTCGTTCCATAATCGCCCGCGCCGTAGTTAATCGCCCATCTTGGCGGCCTAAAAAATAAGCTTCAGTGATAGCTTTCTCAGTCAAACCATGCTCTTCAATAAAATAATCTGGCACATTATATTGCGCCTTTTTTAGCTTCGGGCTTGTGAACCACGCTTTACTGCATATTTGCCGTATGTCGCGCTTCAGCCATTTGATCTGCATTCGCGCCTTTTCAAGATCCGTTGCGCCGACCATCACCAATCCTCCTTAATATATTGCCATATCATGATTGAAAGATGTACCATTGCAAGCGTTGTACAAACAAACGCGGCAGTCAGCCAAATAAAAAAAAGATAACCTAAAAATTCAACCATCACTCTTTCTCCCCTAGTGCTTTACGCGCTTCTGTTGTGTCGCAATAAACAAAATTTTCAACAACATCCAATGCGCCTCTTAGATAACCGTCAAGCAGCTCAACCCGTTTCCGCAGCCGTTCAATCTCGTTTTCAAGTTGTTTTATTTTTTCTTGATCGCACATATTTAGCCTCCAAACACTCTTTTGCTTTTTTTGCCCGCCTTTCACCCAGATATGGCAATAATAAAGCAAGAACAGATTGCGTTTCTTCTAATGTCGAGGTAACCCAAGCTAATTGCGGTCTGTAATGATCCCCCCTTTTGTCAAAATAAGGGCCGTAAAAATGTTGCACACCAACTATTTTTGCAAACTTTTTTATTACATCAAAATCAGTTGAATTAAGGCGCAAAGACCATCTAAACCCAGATTTTCTTTTGGTCCCATCTTCATTTAATTGTGATTTATATTTCTGAGACCCAGTTATACAGCCCTCACCTTCAAACAATCCAGCCGCCCAAGCAACATCAATTTCCCGCTTTAATTTAACTATCTCGTCAGCGGCCTTGTTATGTAACTCCCAATGAGGACTTACGGTTGGTGTATCTCTTAACGCAGAAACAATGTGCATCACTCATCCTCCTCATAATCCCGTTCCGCAGACCAATCATCATCAACCTCCCATTCAGGATCTGAAAATTTAATTTGCGTCGCTATCTCAACCGCATCCTCTTCGTCATATGCGGCGACAGTTATCGTATAAACTTTAACAAGAGTGACCTTGTAATTTTCTTTTGTTCCAACAGTCATGTTTAAACTCCACACATGCCTTCACATTCATTGTTAAATAAATCAATTTGTCCAATTTCATCATCAGTTCTGAAATCAACATCTTGCAAGGGTTTCATCGAACGATGAATATATAAATCCGCCTTCATACGTTGAGTTGTTCCATTTAAACGTATAGCATTATCAACTTCAATTGCTTCCGCAAAAGATGCTGGATCTATTTTTTTCATTGAAATCCAACCCTCATCGCTACGATAAGGACAAAAAGTACAAGCAGATTTAGGTGGCAATGGAAAACCATTTTTAGTCAACCATGTAAGACAATCATGCCGACTCATACGTTTTTCAATTAAAGGCCACCGATTTTGTATATATTTGACCATGCTTGGCTTCATGCGAATAATTTCATCTGTAGAAATTCCAATCCACATTTCAACAGATGCACCGCGCACTTTACCACCAATTAACTCCCGAACTTTTTTGCGAATAGGGGAAATTTTATATTCTTTAGTACACTGCCGCCGCCCCATCCCAGCTTTGCCTTGATACATTGTAAAAAATGGTACTGAAGCAAATCTTTGACCTGTTGTATTCATGCCGGATAACATATCATTTTTAATATTTCCGGCTGAAACAACATGAACAGGAAATGGCAAAACATTATCCGACATTAACCATTGCAGATACTCATATGTTGGTTTTGGTTCCGCTCCAGTATCAGCAAAAATTGCGCAATCAGGTAATTCACCCAACTCACCACTCGCCGCTAGAAGAGCCATTGTAGTGCTTTGTACGCCAGCCCCAAGAGATAAAACTTTAAACATTTTTTTGCTCCCTATACAAAATTTTTAGAAATCATCCGGTTGTGCAGCTTCACCATATCCGACAACTCCGCTATCGATGGAAGGAACTTGCACCTTCCCAAGATGCCCGCCTTTGGGTCTGCTAGTTTTTGCAGAACGTCTGGTGACGCTCCCTCCAAAACTTTGATCGCCGCCTTCATGTAAACTTCCAAGTTCGTCGTCTGGTGGGACGGGTAACATTGGATCACCATCGCCATCAAATCCTCCGGCGTCATCTGCTTGGCGGAGGCGCTCTTCCCGACTCTTTCTGAGGAACTCAAGGACATTCTCCATCTCCTGCTGCTTCTTGGGCTTTTTCTTCCGCCCACCAAGGATCGTTATGATGTATGGTATCGGATAAGATATCTGGTTGTCAACTGCCAGTTGCATAGCATCGAGAACTTTTTGAAAATCTTTTTCCGCCATCTTCAAGCACCGCCCAGTAAACGACTGCGCAGTAGGCTTCGCGACACCCAATGAGATCAAGATCGATACCGCCTGATCCCAAAATGCCTTGGACTCATCCTTCTTACTTATCTCTTCTGGATCTGTAAGCTTATCCCAAGATAACGTAGTTATCTTATTCTTATCTTTGTATTCTTGTTCAAGGGGTGACATTTTGTCACCGTCGGGGGTGACAATTTGACACCCTACCGGAGGCTGGATGGCGGTGAAATGGAAGACGTAACAGCAACTCGTACTCCGCCCACCTTCGGCGGTTCTTGTCTCCTTGCTGATCAATTTTAAGCCCACCAATTCGTCAATCGTCCGAATGACCGTCCGGCGGCTAGTCCCAATGAGGGTCGCAATACGCTGATATGAGGGGAAACACCCCAGTTTTTCCGTATGAAAGTCAGCAAGACCCATCAAAACCATCTTTTGGGTCATTGTTAAATTTTTTTGGTTCCAAGCCCAAGTACGCGCAAAATCACTCATGGCTTTCACCCCACAAGTGATTGAATTTATAAATATAAGTTGGATCTTCGTTATGTTGTTTTGAATTTTCTTCGCGAATCAAAAGATTTAATCCAATAAGATCATCGATCATCTCATTGAATTTTTGTTTTTTAAAACCACAAAATTTGGCAAGTGTATGTATAGATTCACATACATGTCCTTGATTATCATCATAAAATTCAGCTAATCCAAGCATCAAAATCTTGTGAGAATGCAACAATCCCTTGAGTTGCCATGCCCATAAACGCGCTTGTTGACTCATAATTGTCTCCAATCACTTGCGACGGAGACAATCAGGCGCTATATATACTAAAGCTCTGGTTGTTTTTCCGTCAAGCCACAAAAAGAGCGAGGTCTTGGTAAACCGTCATCTCTTATTCTTATCTTATCGGCTTTTTCTTCTTTGTCAATTTTTTGATCTACGGCCCAAGCTAAAGCATGAAAAAACATATGGTAGTCTCCTATTGATCGGGAGACCAACCATTGCTATAATACATACAGCCTGATGGTTGTTCTCCTACTTGACATCGGGTTAGGCGCTGCTAACGCCTCTGGGGGTTAACCCAGTTTTTCATCCCCCAATGGTTCGCCACCGTTGGGGGATCATTTTTTTATTCTGACAGACTTCTTGCGTTTCGTCAATTTTTTGTCGGGATTGAACTCAGTCACCTTCATCCCGTAATACAATTCAGCCGCCTTTTTCCGCAACCGATACGCAGCATCTTTAGCGGTTCCAGTGGACTTTACATCCTCAACCACAATCTCAAGATCTGTCGTTATGTATCTGAAATCAGCCGTATAAGTGCAGAAATGCCGCCCGTCTATGAACACTTCATATTCAGGTTGCAAATCAAGGCGGTGAATATCTCCAGCCCTCTCCAAAAGTTTCAATTCCGCGTAGCGTTTCATTTCCCTTTTTGAAGCGAAGACGATGCCATCCATCGTCCTCTGCTCCACAGGTGCTACTTGGAACCTAGGCCTCATCGGGAGTGCCTTTAGGGAAGAAATCGGATGCGACCAATTTAATCCCCCGCTGTTTCGCAGCGACCATCAATTCAATTTGGCGGCGCTGAGGGATCAATCCGCCGCCACCACCAGCCTCGAATGGATATGTCCACTTGTAAACAGCCTGTTCTGAGATGCCCAGCATGTTTGCTACGCTACGCGCACCACCCAGTTTATTAATTACTCTTTGCGCTACTTTAAGTGTCATGTTTCCTAAACTCTTTGTTGACGACTAGTGGTTGACTTTATTAAACCAAGAGTATACATATGTCAACGCACAGGAGGTCACTATGGCATTACTTATTAATCCTTGGACGAAAAAAGAAATCGATAAAGTACTGAAATTAGTGAAAGATGGACTAACCGCAGCAGAGATTGCAAAACGGGTAAAGGGACGAACCAGAAATGCTATTCTGGGGATGTTAAATCGACGCAAGATTGTTTTAAACATTGAGCGTCCAGCAAGAGCCGTAAAGCCCAAAGCGCCGCCTAAGCCTAGGGTTCCTAAAGCCCCCATTAAACGAACACCCAAGCCGGAAGATGCCGTATACGCAGCGAAAGCTAAATTGTTTTTTGATGTATCGGGCCAACCAATAGCCCAGCCAAAGCTTGGGCCTTTAACCATCCATAAACTGAAACCATTGCATGGCGAATCAAATTGTCGTGCCGTCATAGGAGAAATTAAAGGAGAGAAGACAATGTATTGTGGAGAGCCAACTCTGGAAAACAAATCTTGGTGTGGTGAACATTACAAAAGATTTTATGTCGTGGGGTCTGGAATGAAACGCACATGAGCAAACAACTGAAAGTTATCAAAGATACCAAGGAGTTATTGGAAAATCTTGGAGTAAAAGTGGATCGCGCCGAACATGGCGGAAAACACTTTAAGTTTTACTGCCAATACCTTGGAGTTAAACAGCTTTTCGTCAGGAGCCTATCACCTTCTGACGGACGGGGTACTAAGAACTTTAAACAAGATGTCCTTAAATGGATGCGCTATTGCGATGAAAGGAACTGAACATGATTACTGATACATTGATGGATGCCGCCCGTTCATTGGCGAATGCTGAAACGAACTATGGCGACGTTGATAAACTTTACGGGAAGGCCGCAAGGATCGCTTCTTTGCGACTGGAAATGCATGTGACGCCTTACATGATTGCCGTCATCACCCAATGCTTGATGGACAGTCAGACGTCAGCGAATAAGAGCGATGTGAAGTCATACGCTGAGTCAGCCCGCCTTGCGTCTATGGCGGCGCATTTCAGCACCATCAGCTTCCCGACTGAGGAGCAGACGATGTTGGACAAGGTGGAGAAGGCGCTTGTGTCTGAGATGGACGACATCAAAGATATGGCGGCAAAGCTTGCACCTCCGCAGATGCCAAAGGTAGAAGATCCACAAACAAATTAATTACCTTCTGGGGCGGGATAAATCTGATTATCCCCCCCTCTTAATCGGAGAATACCAATGGAAATTTCAGACTCTACCTGCAACAAGATATTAACAGTTTTCTATACTGCATTGTTTATACTCATGATTTCCGCTTTGATGGGTGGGTGCAGCTATACGATTAAACAAGGAGATCCCGTTCGCGTGGAGAAGAAGTGACATGCGAACTTTTGATCAGTTCAAGGAACAAG
>Ga0208379_1000401_pt1 | contig 19510 bp, 29 predicted proteins | sample CryBogCBE02Aug07_FD_184559 | JGI IMG/M metagenome (GOLD analysis project Ga0208379, IMG submission 184559) | Freshwater microbial communities from Crystal Bog, Wisconsin, USA - CBE02Aug07 (SPAdes) | ecosystem: Environmental > Aquatic > Freshwater > Lake | place: Crystal Bog, Wisconsin, USA... | reverse complement strand
ACCGCTGACGATCAAGCCTTCTAAGTCCCAATTCATATTGTGCTCCTAATCTCTACTCTGTATATATTATTATACAGAATTGTATCCAAAAAGCAAGAACTAAATTTCCAACAAAATCAATGACTTAGCAATTCTTACTGAAATACTTGCGATATAGCGATTGAGGAATACCCAATTTCCATGCCCATAAAAAGTCCATTACAATCAATCCTGAAACAAAACTAAGTACATTGTACAACATAATTACTCCTTAGACTTTTTAACTTTTTTAACAGTTTTTTTCTTAGCAACTTTCTTAGCAGGTTTCTTAGCAACTTTCTTTTTAACCGGCTTCTTTGCTGCTACCTTTTTCTTAACAACCTTCTTTTTAGTTGTCTTCTTTGCTGCTACCTTTTTCTTAGCAGGTTTCTTTTTAGAAACTGGTGCTTCCTCTAAATCAGCAAATGCTTTGTCTAAAATAGCACGATCTTGCTCATCTAATTCAACAGAAAACACTTCTTCTACATCGCTGGAAAATTCATCCTCATCCGTAAATTCTTGTTCGAGGGCTTCCATATGGAACATATGTTGATCCTCTAGATTAGCATATTCAAACAAATCTTCGGGAATGTAGTCGCGCAATTTTTCTAAACTATCTAAGTATTTGGCATACTCAAACGTATCGGTATCGCCATCTACATAGTCGCCTACAAAACACAGACCAGATTCATGAAATTTTGCTTTGACAAAATAACCCTCACTGGTTAAGTATTCATACAACGCAAGTGGCGGGCTCCATGCCGTGTCAAACCCAAGTTGTATAGTATTATCATCTATACGATCATAATATTCAGGGCGTACATCCCATTTAGTACCCCAGTTAGTAACGTTCCAATCATACCAATTATCATCTTGGTCGTCGGGACGCTTACGCAACATTTGGAAAAGTTCAGTTTCTTCTTCTTTCTTACACTCTTCCATAATCATTTCAATTTTACTTACGTCATCGTGACGTAAAGTAACTGTATTATTACACCAATTTGGCATGTTAAACTCCTAAATAATATTTAAATAAACCTACGACACAAATACTCAATCCTGCAATGTTAGTAATCATCTGTGGTTTATTGCGTACTCGAACACTCCACATCAGATAAAATAATGTTCCCATTATTGCTAACACTAAATTAAGCGGATACAACTCAATAAAAAAACTAGATACAACGTACATTTCCAAAAAACAAATTGTACCTAGCCATTGTAGTTTTGTATTAGTATCCATTAAACCATCTCATAGCGATCATAATTGCGAATAGGGCTGTATTCGTTAGTGTGTTTTTCATCAAACTCTACAGAAATTCCATTTGCTTCCAATGAGTTAATCAATGTACCCAAATCGCAATCTTCCTCAAGATAAACAGTTTTACCTTTTTGATAACTGTAATTACTAATTTGATTAGCAATACCCAGTTTGTTTAATACATCACGTTTAACAGCAGCCCAACCATGCCCAGGATCAGCATAAAATTTAATCTTCATAACAACTCCTATTAACCAATACCATAAGGTCGTACTAAACGAAAATCACGATCAATAACATTACCGCGACTGAAATTTGTTGCAGGAGCATTCCAACTAGACGCCATTAACAAGTCGCCTACTTTGAATTTTTTAGTAGGTTGTACAACAATAAAACCTAGAGCACTACGCTGGGTATCAGTACGATATTCAACGCGCCAATACTTGCGACCATTTGTGTTTACAGTAAAAGTGACATCTTTTGGACAAGATTTGTGATTGTACAATGTCTCAACCAACGCTGTAATGCCATCGTGTAAATCTTGTGTCATAAAAACTCCGTTGTTTCAGTCTATATGTATATAATACAGAAATGGCAACATTAAGTCAAGAAATATAATTCCAACAAAATCAATGACTTACGATTATGTCCACAAACTTCGAAAGTATTTGCCAAAAAGAGTAGTACCATTTTTAATGCGTTTATGATGTTTATCATAACCTTTTTTATCAAACTTGCTAGTATCATTAGGACCATCAACTAATTGATAATAATCGGCTTTGATGTTTTTATCTTTTTGACCCAGTGGTAACGGTTCACCTAATTTGTTACCATCTTTATCAACTGGCATTAATAATTTATTACTATGACCTGTAAAAAACTGACTATCATTGTCTAAATTAACAATTTGTTCAAACGCCCAAATCATTTCATCTAGTACATAATCCCAACGTTTAAAATGGTTATTGTCAATATCCCATTCATTTTCTTTTTCAGGAGCACTAGTGCTACGCAATTCTTTTGGTACGTCTTTATCGTCAACATTGGGTGCGCCGGATATATTTGTCTTTAATTGTTTAAGCATGGGCAATATGATTAAAGCAAGAGTATGATCCATACTGTAAGTATCATAATAATCAATACGAACTTCTACTTTGCGATCACGCTTACTTTCTATCCATAGGCAAAGGTTAGTTAACCAATTATTATTGCCATGTTTATCTTCACCTAGCCAAGTGCCAAAATTATGTACCCAGTCTGGATAACGTAAAAATCCATATTCGTCTGGTACTTTCTTTACCCAAAAGCAAAGCATTTCAGCAATCTGATAAGGTCCAATCCAATCGTTATAGGGGCCAATATGTACTTTCATAATTACTTACCTTTAAATTCTTTTTTGTTATAATAAGAGATTAACATTTGATTCATTTGCGTAAGCAAATCACCATAATCGTCTTCTACGATAAAACGCACTGGGCAATGACCCCAACTACGATTTTTATGAAATTCGCCCAACCAACGACGGTGTTCAACGTTTTCTGGGTCAAAGTACACAAATGGGCGACAAAATGTAGCTAACTTACTCATTACAAAGTTCCTATATTAAAAACAATGTCTATTATGACAAATGCTACAATAAAGGTAAAGTATTTTGGTACAATTATCTGTTAAAATTACGCATTGTTGGGGTGTCCCAATCTGGCACTCTTTGATTGGTTTTTTGTAATACTTCTAATTTTTCTTCAAATGGCATTCTTGTCCATAGATTTCTTAATTCGTGTAGTTTTTGCCAGTTTTGATCTGTAGTTAAATCTCCACTTGCGTACTCAGGAAGAAAAGGTCTTACTATAACTGTTTCTACCCAATCTATTAAACACAATGATATGCCTCTGTTTTGTGCCCATTCCATAAATTGAATTTGACTGCCTGTGTCGCTTCTATCGGCAAATCGTTCACTCATTTTGCAAAACACATCTAAGCTACTTATAAAAAACCAATCACTGATTGCTACACTTCTACAGCCTTTGTAGGGATCACTTTCGATAGTAGGATTTCTTCTGTGTCCACTTTCAAATCCGCTTGTGTATAAACAATTTGGTTCAGCATCTAATATACTTAAATGTGGTTTTTTCCTACATAGTATGTCTGGTCTACTGTCAATCACGCAATCATAATTTGCTGTTATATTTTCATTTTTAATAAAAGGCGCGATCCAATAACTTAAGAAAGCAGGACCTAAGTATGCTTTAAATGTATGTTCAGTAGGCGGTTTTACCATTTCATAGGCTTTTAAATTTTTATTGTTACTTTTAAAAGTTTCTTGAATATACCAACGTGTGTTTTCTTCTTCCCATGTTACAACAAAGTAGTCAACATTTTCTGCTATACTATCATAAAATTTAAAAACATCTTTGTGTATTAAATTCCATGTTCTAATATGTCCACGCAACACAACAGCAATATTTTTAAATTTAGTCATTATAATCCTCTAATAAGTTATTTTGAATTATATAATCATACATATATTCTGCCCAAACTTTATGACCTAGTTCTGTTGGATGCCAATCATAAAATGCTACTTTTGGATCTTTTAATACACTTAATATATAGTGATGCGCTGTGCCAAGGTCAGGATGATTTTTGTTTATAAATCTTTTTTCATCAACATTATTCCACATGATCATATCACCCAGAGTTAATTTGTCAAATGCTTGACCTCTAACTTGTTTGTCGTCTATGTTGCCGATTTGAAAGTGTTTATAATAATGATAAAATGCTTGATGCATTACATACTTAATTTTATATTTTTTAAGAATTAATTCCAAATAATTAATTTGATTGATCCAACGATGAAATACACCAGCTAGATCATTGAACTGCATGTAGTACAATCTATTAAACTCTCTAACATCAGGAAACTTATCATAAATTTTATCTTCAACATGTGGGCCCATTGGAATATAGTTATCACCTGCCCATTTATGATTATAATAAAAATCAACTCTTTCAGGGCTAGTCCAACCTATACTTACAAATAAATCACGTGTATCTTTTTGTCCTGTTGTATATCCTTCACAGTTAAGCCAAGTAATAAGACTTCTTACTACAGCATTATTAGCACAGGCACAACTTGTAATGTCCACAATTTCGTCAATATTTAATTTGTTAGCAAGTACGCCTAGATATCTGTGTTTTTCTCTATAACTTTTATGATATTCGTCAAAATGTAAATTATGTTTATGCTCAGGTAAACGAGATAACCCTTTTAATATTTCTGGATCATACAATTCTGCGCCAAACGCCCAACTATCTCCAACCCCTACTAACTTCATACAGATAACCTTTCTTTAATTGTTTTAATATAATCACTACATATGCCATAGCAATTAACGTGTATATTGTTTAATTCACTGTCTATATTTTCTGGCAATACCATAATGCTACGATCTGTTAATGGTTTTCCAGGAAATGTCCAAATATAATTATTACTTGTTAATACAAAATCATCATTTTGATGCCAAAAATATTGTAGATTCATGCCAGACAGATAATGTAGTGCTTCTAAATTTTTACAGTGTATCCATAATTTTTTATTATATAAAAAATCTTTAGTAATCTCATATGTTGGATTATCATGTCCAGTATACCAAATGTCGTTTACATACCAAATATCTACTTCAACATCAAAACCCATGGCAATAGCTTTATTAACTGTATCAGGATGATTTTCTAATTCACTGTTTGGGCCATCTAATAAACCTCTATGTGCTATATATTTCATAGTGTTTTTAATATTTCCCATGTTTGTTTATAGCCATCTGTAATTTTCATTACTTGTGAGGGTAATACCATTTTAGCAAAAGGAAAATCAACTTCACGATTTGATTCATTCCAACGATCTGTAAAAAAATATGTATCGTGATAGCCGCCAGGTATAAACATGCCAACATGTCCTTTATGTGCGCCACGCAAGCAAATATCTATACTTACATCGCCACCTATAAAAGCCTCAAGTCTTGGAAATCGTGTCATAAGTTGTTTTATAATTATTATTCTTTCTTTAACATTTTTATCATACTCAACATATGCTTGTCGTTGTTCAATAGTTGCGTTTGACCCAATAACGCTGAAGTTTACACTTCCTTTTCTTTGACTAAAATTGTTGCCTGTTTTATATTGAAAATTACTATTTGTTATAAAGGAAGTTAAAAATTCTATTTCTTCGGGTTTAAGTTCAATTTTATTAATATAAAAATTTTGTCCATCCATATTAATATGATTTCCCAAACAATAAAAACCTATGTCAGCTTTGTTAACAAGATCAATACCAATTTTATTAATTGTACTTTCTTTGTCGCCACCTGTTATTAAATAATAGTTTTTATCACTTAGATAATTTAAAAGGAAATTTTGAAAATCAGAGTTTATAATTTGACCTCTGTCACACAATACTCCATCGACATCAAAAATCAAAGGTTTCATACTAAATGTTTATCTCCTGGGATACTAGGAACTTTGACACAAATTATTGTACAATCTTCGTGAAATATTGGGTCTGCTATTTCTCCTGGCTCTATAACAAAACAGTCGCCACTAGATAACTCAACATCACATACCATCATACTGCCTTTTATTAATATATTGTATTCAGTAGCAATTTTATGTGTATGGGCAGCCCATTTTTCGCCTTTGGTGTGAGTAAGTATACCTACTTCAAACAGATCGGTTTTAAGTATACTAGGTAAAAAATTTCCTATAACCCAGCCGCGCGTATAGTCTTTTAATTTGGTCACAATCATTGATATATTTATTTTGAAAAAAAGGCATAACTAAATATCTTTATGACTACATTAACAGATGTTATTGTAAACTTTGGCGATATTTTTACATTAAACTTTACAAAATATGACTGTGCTAAGTTCAATGACATATTAACAAAACACAAAGGCTGGAAATACTATCAACCTCATAAGCCTGGTTACAACCGTTATGGGTTAAGTGTAACAAGTTTAGATGGTGGATACAGTGGTGAACCTGATTTAATGAGTTTGCGCGAGTATTATCAAAGAACTGGCAAATCATATACTGAAATAGATTTTAAAAAGCGCACAAGCATTGTAGAATTTTTACCTGAACTCAATGAACTGTTGGATTTTTTTGAGCCAGGATTGGGTAGAACACATTTTATAAGGTTAGATAAAGGTGGGTTTTTTCCGCCACATCGTGATAATGGCGCAGTTCCAAATGTCGAAAGTTTTCGTATACTAGTACCAATTAATAACTTTGGTGTTAATGATTGTAAATTTATACTTGACGAAAAGATTGTAAATTTACAAACAGGGTATTTTTATTTTATTAACACAAGTAAAATTCATAGTATCTTTAGCTTTGTTGATAACTGTAGTATGCTTGTATTAAATGTTAATCATACTACTAGTATTTTAGAAAAAATGGTGAGAAAACTTGAAGTTGTATAAACCTTTTTATAACGATTGGCTTAACTATTATAATCTGTTTGAAACTAAGCATAACACAAATTTTAAATTAACAACAAATTTATCAAAAGAGTTTTTTGAAAATTTAAAACTTGATAGTGTTAGTCTTAAGGAGTATAGAATAAATGCTGCGTTAGAGTGTGCTAAAACCTTAGGAGAAAACCCTGCCCTAGCATTTAGTGGCGGTATTGATAGTCAGTGTATGGTTCAATCATGGGTCGAGGCTGGATTAAAATTTGACTTGTACACGTTAGTTTTTAATGACGATTTAAATATTCAAGATGTTAGTTCTGCAAGAAATTATTGTAAAATTCATAATTTGCCATTAAAAGAAGTACAACTTGATATTGTTAAATTTCTTACAAGAGAAAATTATGATTATGGAGTAAAATATTATAGTGCCAGCCCACATTTTAACACACATTATAAATTTTATAATATATTATTTGATATGGGGTACACTGGTGTTTGTGCGGGAGGAGATGCTCCCAGATTTTTTGAAAATAAAATCGGTAACTCCTTTAATAGAAATAACTTGAATTTTATAAACTATAACAAAATTGAAAATGTATCATGTCAGGGTAGTTTTTTAAGTTTCTATCCTGAATTAGCATGGGCTATTTTTATGTTAGAAGGAAATGAAGTATTTGAATCTGAATTATATGATTACAGTATTAATAAAAAGCCCCAATTAGAATTTTTATATAATAGAAAAATTCATAGTTATACATCAGTTGGGTTTAATATAATTCCACAAGCCGAAAAATATACAGGATTTGAACTTGTTAAAAAATATTTTGAAGAAAAAACAGGAGATGGTTGGGCTTTTGAAAAATTATTTCGCCATCCGTTAGAAGGATTTATTAGCCCAAGTATTTGTTATATAGATTTTGATAAAGATACACTAGATTTAATTTTTGACCGTAAAAACAGTTGATCTTGCGATTGTTCCACTTCCTGGGTTAGAATAAAGATTTGAGCCTAAAAAATTAACCCCGTTACATTGAGTATTGCTAGTAATCCATACTCCCTTATTTAAATGTATAAGGTAAGGACTATTGCTTATATCTTTTAATCTACTGTCATTATATGGATTAATATGTGTTACTAAGATTTTTTTAACTCCCGCATCCAGTTCCCAAGTTTTTATCTTTTTATATTCTACTTCGTGCATTTGATTAATCCATTTAATACTAGCCCAAATTGGAAGTTCGCCATGACATACATTTGAGGTTTCTTGTGGTTTTTCTGGATAAGAACTAGGGTCATCTAACCATACTACATCTTCTACGTAATGTTTATGCCAATGTGAATTTTTCCAATCTCCTGTATATTTTTTAATTTTAGGGAATCCATATACACAGAGTACGTCTATAGGTTGCCCATTTTTTAAATCTATCCTAATAGGATCATCACTATAATATAAATTTTTTGGCCAACCATGATAGCTTTCTTTTCTTAGTTTTAAACTATTTTTTAATTCATTTTTATGTTTTTCACCCACTCTATAATAAAGTTCAAGTTCGCCTAAATTGAATATAAATGGAATATCAGGGTACTTGTTACAAAGTGTTTCAGCAAAAAACATACTTCTTTTTAGACACCCAATGTTTCCATTAATAATTACTACGTCACAATCGGGCAAAATCTCGTCTTGTGTAGAAAATTCATTAAATCCAAGATTTAAATCACTAATAACATGTATTTTTGTGGTTACGATCATGTCGTATTTAATTAGATTTAAATTGTTGAAAAGATAAATATATAGACTAGGAGAAGATTTATGGATGTAAGAGTTAAGTTTCAATCAACTGATTTAAGAGACGGGTTTGCTAAAAAATACAATTTATCAGAAAAAGTCGGAGATACTGAACTCGATGTTACCTGGCATTTTCTTAATGATTTGAAAGCAGATAATACTGTAACTTTTACACAATTGACAACAGATAGTCACGATTTTATTGTTTCTGGTGACAAGAAAGAAATTACAGACGCAAAATTTGAAATTAAACAAGAATTATCAAACGGGTTTTTATTGGTGTCAACAAACGACGGTTTAGGGTTATTTAAAGTAGTTACAAGTTTAGAATCAGTTAACAGCCCATTAACATGGCATGCTCCTAGTACTATTGATAATATCAATATTATGCCAACTGTTAATGCTATTGATCCAACCTTGCCAGAAAATCAATGGGCAAGAATTCGCATAGCTAGTCGTTATCGCCCTTTATTAACTTCATTTACACTACATGATGTAGTATATCAAAGTGTTCCAGAGTTAATTATTATGGACTCAGGCATCAACTTTAGTCATGACGAGTTTCAGTATAGTGGCATAACTACTGAAGATTTATATGCGCTTCCGGTTTTTAACGGTGACATGAGAGACAGAGATGGTCACGGAACAGCAGTAGCAAGTATGGCAGTTGGTAAAAATTTAGGGGTATCATTTAATTGTAAGTTAGTCAATGTCAAAGTAGGTGGCACAGTTGACGGAACAAAACATATGGCTACTGTACTTGAATTAGGATCGGCAATAGACGCTATTTTAGAAAGAGTAAGTGCGAATCCTAATTTAACAAGAGTTGTAAATATGTCATGGGGTTTAACTCCTCGCAGCGCATTTTTAGAAAGTAAAGTACAATCATTAGTCGATGCTGGACTCACAGTAATATGTGCGGCTGGTAACTATGGCATCAATGTTGATTTAATAAGCCCAGCTGGCATGAAAGATGTTCTGACCGTAGGCAGTATTGACAAATATGATATCCCATCAGGATTTAACGATATTGCTCCAAGTGACGCAAACGTAACAACAGGTTCGGGAAAAGAATTAAATTTATTTGCTCCTGGTGAAAATGTAGTCACAGCCAATTTTAATGACGATCATGGTTACGGTATTGTTTCAGGAACTTCGTTTTCTAGCCCATTAGTAGCAGGTATAGCTACAGAAATAGCTAGTATGTTCCCTGGCATGGTTCCAGCAGATCAATTAAAAAGTATATTAATTGGTACTTGTACAAAACATGCTTTATTGTTTGAAGATGGTAAATTCACAGATGATCAAAACAATTTAGCATACTTGTTTACAAGTGATCCAAACGGAAATTACAAAACACAGAACATGACAACATATGTGGGTGTCAACGCCAATGGCGAACCAATTGTTTTTGATATTCACAGTAGTATAGATACCTCTATTTTAACAGAAAACATTTCAACTGGAAGTTCAATTACATATTCAATTGTTTTCAATGATAGCGAAATAGAAAAAACATATAGTCCTTTTGTAGCAATTGATAGTACAACAGGTATAGTAACTATAACAGATCCAAATCCAACAGTTGTATTGGCTGAGACAGAAAAACTAAAAATGGTAGAATTTACTGTTGTAGCAGACGCGGGAATTATGAAATTAAGTTCAACAATCTTGTTCTTCTTCCACCTTAATCCGTTGTTTAAAGACACTGCCGATCAAGATGTTACGTTAGCATTAACTGAAACAAATAGCATTTCATTCTTTGCAGCTTGGACCAAACGCTTGAAATAATGAATGTAATTGAATTAAAAAATCTCAATTATAATCACTGGGATTATGAAAATTTAAAGGGATACATTTACACAGATTTTGTAGATGAATCCCTTTTTAATTCGCTGAAAAAAATTGTAATTAGTTACATAGATTACCAAAACAAAAACACTTTTTTAACAAACAATACAATTTTTAATTTTAACGGTAAGTCTGTCAAGCTTATTAGCAATCCAAGTAATGATCGATATCAAAACGTTATTTTTGATTTGACATTGCATCCAGAATGGTATTATCAAACTAGTGATACAATTAAAGAATGGTCTGTTAATGTATTAAACAACACTATAAGCCCTGTGTTTTTAAAATTTTTAAAAAAAGTAGAAGAAAACAGTGTAATTAATATTGAAAAAGAAAAATGGATTCCTATTAGACAACATATTAATATTTTAGCATATGATAAACTTTTAGGAATGCATTTAGATAGTTCTGCTTTGCATTTTAATAATGAAAACCCAAATGTTTTAAGTTTAACTTTTTATCTTGATGATCATGTAGAGAATTGTGGAGGAGAGTTATTCACACTTCATGGATTTGTGTATAAACCTAAGGCTAATAGTTGTATAATGTTTAATGGCAGTCAGGTTTATCATGGAGTTACACAAAACAAACATCCTGAAAAGAAAACAAGACAGGCATTTTCAATTAGATTTGCCCATATAGACGATTTGTTTTTGCCCGGGCATCCTAGCAAACATCTTTGGAAACTAGATCATTTATGATTTCTATAATCTCTTACGATGAGATTTATCCTATTTGGCGCAATCAACTATGGCCTGAAAGAAGTTCAGAGATTGAACCTAACAGTGCTATGCTTTATTTACAAGGATATGATTTACAAAACTATAATTATTTGCCAAGTTTTTTTGCTTTTAAATTAGACAATCAAATAGTGGGCGTAAACTCAGGACATTTATGCTGTGATAATAGTTATAGGTCAAGGGGGTTGTTTGTGTTGCCTGGATATAGAAAACAGGGAATAGGCAAACAATTATTAGATTATACTGTGGAAACGGGATTTAAAGAGGGTGCCAAATTTATTTGGAGTTATCCTAGAAAAACTAGTTGGAGTACATATAAACAAGCTGGGTTTATATTGTCTAGTGATTGGCACAAAAGTGAAATAGGCGAGAATGCCTACTGTATTAGAAATTTTGAAAATTGATACAATTAATTATACTATTATAAAAACTAGGCATTTTATAATTTAAAATAACATTTCTATTATGATATAAAATATCTCTATTAGTTCTTACATAGTTTTGTAAAGTTTCTATTGGCATATTAATAATTTGATCTACACTTTTAATATAATGTTTAAAACGCACATCAGCATCTTCTATGCCATCATAACTGTAATCTATCCAATTTGGGAATTCAAATCCATAGACTTCTTTACAAGTTTTAATAAAATTTACTGTACCAAACGGTAGAATAAAATGCCCTTTGATTAATGGATCAAATGTTTTTTCAGTAACTATTTTACTGATGTTGCCATAATTTATTAATGTTTCAACATAAACACTTACCATACTGTTTTTATAGTAACTGTCATTTAAGGGATACCACATACTACCTGATATATTGGTTATATAATCTACAACAGCTTCATTGATATTGTTAGGGAAAAAATAAGCTCCATTAGCACAATCATTAATAAAGCCTTTGCCATTATTATATTCTAATAAATGATTTCTAAGTTGTTTTCTATAATTCATTCTACCAACTTGTGTATGATTGTAGATTCTACCAGCAAACAAAATATTTTTGTTTTTTGTCATGTCTGTATCAATATTGTTTAACTGATACATGTCTTTATTACTATGTAAAGACCATACTGTTTTACTTAAATCGTCAACATAATTTTGGTAATACAGTTTATGACGATACATCATCATATCAAAATAGCAATACTTTGGATCTTTATTCAATAAATTTGTATGCGCAAATATTATCTTTTTTGTAGTAATGTTTTTATCTAGTAAAGATTGTATATAATGATCTATATATATTGTATCCTGCGCAGCGTCATCCATATGAAATAAACCAAGCACTAATAGTACTTGATCACTATTTAATAAATGAAGACAGTTGTCAAAACTGCTGCCTGAAAGACTACAAACAATGTCAGCTTGTTGTATATCGTCAACAAATTCAAATTTGTCCAATTCATATAAAAAAGGAGTTATATGATATTTTAGCCAATCTTTGTTATGTATATCTTGAATAAAAGCACTGAATACTTTCATCAGTCTTTTGGATAAGCAAAGTATTTTTGAAGTTCTGGTCTTTTAGGCTGTTTGTATTCACCTTTTTTACATGCCTCAATAATATCTCTTGCTATACCAAACTTTGATAATTCTTCATGTGAACTTAACTGTCTACCATCTGTAAATGGTTGCATCATACAAGGCTGAGGATGATCATAGAAAAACGCATCAGGTGATAAATTAGAAGTATCATAGAAGGTTTTTTGTTTAGTTGCCTCACGTTTCAAAATAGTAAGTCCGCCATCAGGTGTTTCAAACAGCATTTCTCTAGGACTAGTATTATTTGGTAATGTAATTGGCGCGCAATCTTCACCGTTAAGAATAGCGCCCAAACGTTGTAAATGATCAATATAACCAAAATCTGGACCAAATCCACAAACACACTGTTGAATAGGCCATAACTCACTATCTGCTTCAATATATCTATTATGATCTGGTTGAAAATAACCTACTCTATCTCCATAAACACTGCTTATCCAATTTTTTTCGGGATTCCAATCCTCGGATCTTACAAATTTATCTAATACCCATTCGTTGTTTTCTTTTTTATATTTGTTATAACCGCTATATCCACCATCTAAGGCCTCATACTGTACTTCGTCAAACAAATTGCAAATTAATAATCGTTTCTTATAATCGTAAACCCATTCTAAAATTAAATGTGGTTTTTCTTCCCATTGTTTTTTCATGTCTTCTTTTTGTAAAACTGTGACAGTGTTACCTAAATATTCTGTTGTATACATTATTTTGTTTCCTTGGGATATATAAAATATTTTTGAACGTCGGGTCTTAATGGACTGGCGATTTTTCCTTCAATACATTGTTGAATGATAAATTCCGAAACGCCGCGCGCTCTCATTTCTTCAATTGAACTTGCCTCACGCCCTAATGTATAGGGTTGCATTGCGCAGGGTTGTGGATGTTCAAAAATTGGGGTTGGGTCTTGATAAAAAAGTTCTTGTTTAGTTATTTCACGTTTGACAATTGTTTTGCCATTGTCAGGAGTTTCAAATATTACAGGAGGTTCAAGACTATGAGGGAGTGTTATAATTGTACAGTCTTCCCCTTCCATTACAGCTTGGAGTCGTTGAAAATGATCTATGTATCGTAAATCGGGACCAAATCCCATTGATAGCCCTTCAATAACTTCATTGCCGTTTCTGTCAATTCTTACTTTAACTCTGCTATGATCAGGTTGATAGTACCCGTATTTTTCTCCATACTGTGCGCTGATGGCAAATTTTTCAGTTTCGTGCCATTCAATGGCTGTAATGTGTTTATCTAATTGCCATTCTTCGTCAGTTGAATTTCTAATGTATCTGTTTAAGCCGTCTTTGCCGCCGCTTAATCCTTCATACATAAGTGTGTCACTAATCACGCATGTAAGTTTTTTTGTATTGTTATCAAAAACCCAGTCTAAAACTAAATGCGGCTTTTCGTTCCATTGTTGGCGCAATTCTTCTTCAGTATAACACTTACATAGGTTTCCAGCAAACATTATATCAGTGGGCATCTAATTTCCTTTAAATTGGAGCGGGTAGCGAGAATCGAACTCGCGAACCACCTTGTTTGGAGCAGGATATCGGGTTCGAACCGATGACATTCTCGTTGGCAACGAGACATTCTACCACTGAATTAATCCTGCCTAATATTTTGCGATTCCTAACGAGCCGCGGCCTCTGCCCTTATTAGCACCGCCTAAAAACTCTGTTTGGCTGTGACAATTAGGACAAATTAATCTTAAATTACTTGGATGGTCGTTTGACGGATCTCCATTTATATGATCCACGTGTAAAGTAATAGGCTTGCCTTGCCAATTACTTACGCTACACACTTCACATTTATAACCTCTTGCTTCTGCTAGATATTTCCTAGCAGTTGGCCTATCTATTCTTTTTTCTAACAATCCAGAAAAGAATTTTTTCTTATGCTCCGACGACCTAAATGTCTGAGCACATTGGACACTACAAAATTTATTATTACCTTGGTGTGTCCATTTACATTCTGTTCCGCAATGTCCGCAGTTATATGTTTTCATGGTAACCTGTCTCCTACTAGTATTTATACTTTACCGTAGGTTTCAGGTTACCTTTACATCATACCCGCTTATCAACTTAATTTTTTTCTGATTTACCGTTACTGTTATTTAAACTTCCACCAGTGACTGGTGTTGAACTGCTACTTGAATCGGAACTTTTGCCCTGACCCTTTAAATAAACAATCGCGCCTGCTACTACTAAAACTAAAATAATAATTGATACTAACATAGTAATCTCCTTGTTAAAATATTTAGTCAATAAAATTTCTGTTAGAAATTATTGACAATTTCCGCCCATTGGGCCTGGTGTAAATTCATTAAGAACTACTTGTGCGATTACATTACCTTCTAAACATAAACTAATAGTATATTGGTCTGGATTTAATCCATACATATCTGCTGTATCGTCTAATGTCATTGTTAAATTTTGCGCAAGATAATCTCTTATTTGTGCTTGTAATTCTGGATCCATTTTATAATCTCCTATATACTATTTAGTGTGGCGACCTCGGAGAGATTCGAACTCCCGACCGTGGAGGTAGAAGCTCCATGCTCTGTCCAACTGAGCTACGAGGCCGTTGTTTGGCACTCCCAACGAGATTCGAACTCGTGTTACCGCCGTGAAAGGGCGATGTCCTAGGCCTCTAGACGATGGGAGCCTACAAAAACACTTAATAAGTTTGGCTGGGGGTGATGGGATCGAACCACCGAATGGCGGGATCAAAACCCGCTGCCTTACCTCTTGGCGAACCCCCAATCAATTAAACTTATTATACTCTTTTATCAAAAAAATGTCAAGTGCCTCTAATATACATTTGATTCTATAAGCTTGATTGTTTTTAACAAGCAAAGTTATATTATCTTTTAATAAGTTGCACTTCTCTACTATTTCACTTTTATCTATAGTTTTATTGCGGATATTAGCTAATAGTTCACGATAATGTGACCCATAATCGCTAATTCCTACATTATATTCAAAACCACTTCGTGTACTACCTTTGTTTTCCAATGCCTCAATAAGCATTTCAACATGCGGTTGTAAATCTTCAAATTTAAATGCCATTATTTTATCTGACTAGCTACTTTTTTATAATCTTTAGGATGCACACCGTCATTACTATATTCACATTGCGGAATATCTATAATTAAATCATTATGATGTTTAGCAACTTTTAATATGAAATTACGCTGTGCTGTAAATTTCTTTTCGTTTGGTAGAATCCAATATACACGTTCTGCTACAATTTCTTCACGTAGTAGTGTAATTGCTTCCTCAGTTTTTAAATTCATCGTATCGTTGCTACCCAAACTAATAACAACTGTGTCTGCTACTCTATCGCCCGTTTTATATTCTTTATTAACATAGTTAATACTGTTAATGCCAACTTTGGCTTCAGTAACGCATTGAGGGAGTTGTTGTCCAACTCCCACTGCTATAGAATCGCCAAGTATTAAACAATCAAACATAGTTTAATTATATATAATCAATCGTGTAATATCAATAAAATTGGTTAAAATGATGATGATGTTTCTTGCGTTCGTGTACGATTTGACCCATAATATTGAAAATTTTATGTGTGTCACCTTCTGCTGAATCAACATATGACATAGCATCTTCAATTGTTTGAAAGAATATATCATTAACAGATAAATTTCCATTTTCCCAAACATGGCTACGAACTTTAAAATTCTTGCTGAACAAACTCATTAATTGTCTCCTGTAAAATAATCAGACCAAATATTTGCTGTCTTATTCGTATATTTAGTCAAATTACGTTGATTTACCCATACGTTGAAAAGTGGCATATAGTATGCTAATCTTAATCCATTAACCATGCTATTTGTGCTATTACAATCAGTATTAAAAATAAAATTACTCCAGGGTATTTCATTTGTGCCAACAATTGGCACTCCCTGACTAATAATATCTGCGCTAACTATATTAAATGTTTCACTAAAGTTTACTTGCATGCCAATATCCATTGTAGCACAAACTTTGATAAATTCTTCACGTGGCATCCATTCGTGTTGTATTAATCTATGTCCACTGTCATACAAGTGTTGAAACGTTGCTATCAAATTATGTAAAACAGGTTCAGCTTTACCTTCAACACGATTGCCATTGATGTGAAAACGAAGTTTTTTACCAATACTATCAGCAAATGTAATTGCTGCCATTGCCTGTAACATATGATTTTTTAATGGTCTTACTGCGCCAAAACATCCTATATCGATATATTCTTTACTATAGTCAAATGCTTTTTGAACATAAGTTTGTGGATAGTAATTAGGCAAATATACTACACGATCTTTTATTTGTTTCTTTGTTAAGCCTGTTTTAATTCTTAAATAGGTTCTAACTTCTTCTAACATTCTTGGTGCGTTACAGGCAATGTTAATATTTGGATATGTAATATAATCGCCAATCCAATCTAATGCCATACCTTCCATAGCCATAAAAGGCATTTCACTGTGTAGTCTAATAATCCATTTAACGTTTGGATGAAGTTTAGTTAAAATTTCAAATTTACTTGGCACTACCCACAATGCTTCAATAATTACATGTGTTGGCTTGTGTTTTGTAACTATTCTATCAATACAGTTGTTATCGATAGCAACTTCAAGACTGCTATCAATACTTAAATCGTTTAACATATTATCAACAAAACTAGCACTGTTAAATAACCCAGTACTCATAGTGTTATGGCTATGTTTTATAGGATGGTAATCCTGTCTACGTTTTAGAATAAATAATACTTTAGATTTCATGTGGTCCTGCCGAATGACAAAGCTATTTATTCATTAATGTTTACAGGATACATTAATTATTTGTTACACGAAAACATTTACTAATTTAGCAACAAGGTCGGCATGTGCTTGGAATCCTGGATGCGCATGATCTGGAAACAAATTTTTACCATTATCATTTCCTCTAGCTATGCACATTTGTACATCATCAAAAGTGTTTAACATAGACAACTTTTCTTCTGCTGAATTTACACATTCGGGGTTGTCTAATAAATGATATGTGCTACTCCAAATATATGAAAAAGGCACAGGTTCGCCTAAGATTTCTGATTTCCAATCTTTAATTAAAAAATCAGGTTTTACGTAGCCTAATATTTTATCATCAATTGGACTACATCCACCTATAACTGCTAGTTTACATTTGCTAATATTTTGAATTTCTTGTAATTTACTATAAGCTTTATGTTCACTTATATCAGCTAATTGTTCTATGGTCCATTTTTCTGGAAACTCCTCTCTAGGCAGATAAAAATATTCTCTCAACGCCTCAGTATGAAACCAAAGTATCCAGTCACATTTATTCCAACAATTATCAGTTAAAAAGTAATATGCTTTTGTTAGTGTTCTATAATTACTGCCACCGTTTCTACTTAAATTGTGTACAGTGTATCCTTGTTTTCTTAACAACCATTCTGTGTGTTGTGAAGGGTTGGTTTTACCATCAGGCCCATAATAATTTGGACTTCCCCAACTATCCCCCAGTATTAAAATATTCATTAATTTCCTTGTAGTTTAGTATAATGTCTTTTTTATTATATGGTAATTTCCATGTAAGCTGACGTTGATCCTCTACATCTTTCATTTTAACATATATGTTATTTAGTGACTTAACGTTATAGCCATTTAACATATCTTCATAGTATATAGTTTCGTTAATCGTATTTGCTGTGTTTGTATTCCACAATTCATCGTATTCTTTTAATCTTAACATAAATTTAACTGCTTGATCTAATGGAATTTCTATGTTCTTGAAATTGGCAAATTCATCTATTTCTTTTTCGGACTTTATATTCCAAATAGGCGACTTCAATATGTCTCGTCTATGATTGGCAATATACTCACTTATAAATTGTTCGGTTTTATTTTTTCTGGAAACACGAATTACTATTGGATTAGTATAATTTTTTAAACTTTTTAATGCTACAAAGTTATGTGTGTTTAATATTTCTTTACTGTCTTGATTTGTTTGCTTTCTAGCTAAAAACAATTTTTCAGGCATTTCTAAAAAGTTATCAGGGCGTTTTAATAGATAGGCTATTTTTTTAATAAACCAAGTACTACCTGATCTATGTTCTCTGAATACCCAAATTATATTATTCATAATAAAGCCCGCTTACCATATACGGGGACAAGATAACGTTTTGTCGGCTCTAATAATCACGCCCTTAATAATTCATTAAGAGTTTATTATAATTAATAAATCGTTTAGAACTTTACACGCAAGCCAGTACCAACTACACTGTTAGATGTGTTGTAACCAGTTGCATATAGACCATCTTTATACTGACTGTGGGCTACACCAGCATAAGCATCTACTTTCTTTGTAAAGCGTAAGTCTAACAAAGCTGAACTTGTATAAACTTTGCCTTCTTTAGTTGTACCATATGCTTTTAGATCCTGATCATAAAATCCAACAGCAAGATTCAACTTCTTAGCTAAGTTTACATCTCCACCTACCCACATTACATTTACCTTTTGATCGGCTCCTGTATAGCTTGTTGTTACTGAAGGATAACCTTCGTAACTTGTAACACCTGACATATTATCAGTTGCTGCGCCTAATGTGTAGGTTTCATAACCAGCTTTCACGTTTAAATCATTAGTAACTGCGTAGCGACCAGCAACCATATATGATTTGATATCATATGCGGTGCCTGCTAAAGTTCCAAGTGTTGCACCTGAACCTGCTTTAATAGCATCAGTATTGTGCTGATAAGCAGCATCAACTGAAAGCTTGCCAACTGTTACGCCACCGTTTAATGCATAAGCACTACCGGTTGAAGCAACAGCACTGTTACTAAATTTATATAG
>Ga0208379_1000399_pt1 | contig 19548 bp, 20 predicted proteins | sample CryBogCBE02Aug07_FD_184559 | JGI IMG/M metagenome (GOLD analysis project Ga0208379, IMG submission 184559) | Freshwater microbial communities from Crystal Bog, Wisconsin, USA - CBE02Aug07 (SPAdes) | ecosystem: Environmental > Aquatic > Freshwater > Lake | place: Crystal Bog, Wisconsin, USA... | reverse complement strand
CAGCCTCGGTGAAGTTCATACGCAGGATACAAATCTCCTTCTGCGCAGTGAGCTCGCCAAAGCTATAGATTCCTCGTTTTGTCTCAGGCACAATCACGACGTCGCCGAGCGTCTCAGCAGGCAGGACGTCCCACTTGGAAGACGCCTCGAGTGCCTTGAGGAGGCGGCGCTCTACCTCGCTGACGTACTCGTCAAAGTCAAAGTCATCGCGACCTGCGAGAAGCTTCTCGCGGTGCCACTGTACGGAGTGGTATTCTGCGCCGTCGGCGCGACGTCCCAGTGGCACGACCGTCACTGGGAAGTGTGTCCAGATGTCCTTGCGTAGGCGCAAATCTGGGCACTCCCAGAACTCGTCTGGGTCATAGGGCTTGGGCTCTGGCTCTGGCTTTGGCTCTGGCTCTATCTTGAGCTCGGGCACGGAGAAGTCAGCTTCATCAGCCCAATTGAAGCTGGCAAAATCTGTAGAGAGTATCTCAAACGCCTGCTGGCGGAAGAGTATCTCTTCAGAAGGGAGGGAAGGAGGGAGGGAGGGAGGGATCGTTGAGGACATAGTGATAGTCGTCAAGAGATATGTGGCGTGGGGCAATTAATATGCTGAAGGAATAGAAATATATCAATTTTTTTATAGAGCGATTTGTATAAAAAAATTGATAGATGTTTTGGCTGATTGGCTGACTTTTGCCCCGCCAACAAGTACTTCCTCCTCCCTTCCATCCAAGTACTCCTCCCTCCTCCCAAGATGTCTTCCTCCAAGTCCGTCCTCCAGTCCGAGATTACCTCCCTCAAGTCCGAGCTCGCCTCTGCGCGTGCCAGGATTGATGAGCTCACGGTCGCTGCCGCCGCAGCACCTGCGGCTCGTTCCAAGAAGGAAAAGAAGCCTGCTGACCCCAGCAAGCCCCGTATGCTCAGCCCCTACCTCGTCTTCTGCGCCGCAAAGCGCGCAGAGTCGGTGGGTACGCCACTCAAGGCAGCTGACCTCGGTGAAATGTGGAAGCTCCTCTCTGCCGACGACAAGGCAAAGTATGTGAGCGTTCCCGTTGTTCCTAAGCCGCCTAAGGAGCCCAAGCGCGCCAAGAAGGCTGCCGCCGCTGACGCAGACGGCGTCACCGAGACCCCCGCCAAGAAGGCGAAGAAGGACAAGAAGCCTCGTGATCCTGATGCGCCTAAGAAGCCGCTCACTGGCTTCATGCTCTATTCGCAGCAGGAGCGCGCAAAGTCGCCTGACGTCAAGATTAAGGCACCTGAGCTCGCTGAGCGCTGGCGTGCCCTGAGCGATGATGAGCGTGCTGCCTACAAGAGCAGCTAAACGCGATAAGTCTCTCACTCTGCATGTTCTGTAAATAAAACCCCCAAAACCCAATAAAAATACATAAAACCACAAAAAACAAACAAAAAATTTTTCAATGTCATATCAATTTTTTCATATGTTTAGTATGTGAAAAATTGATTGAAAAATTTTTATTGTGTTTTTGGGTTTTTTGTGTTTTTGGTTTTGGATACATTATTCTAAGTTCAATTTAATACTCTTCATAGTCTGGTGTGGCTGGACAGTAGGGCAACAATTCATTATAAGCATGCGTGGAGGGTGATACATGACCCGTCTCGTAGTCTTCATAATAGTCTGCGTGAGTATGCTCTCCCTGGCAACCACTGTCGGCGCAGGAGTGCGTATCTATCTCCTCTTCGTCCTCTTCTGGAAGAGGAGCGAGAAGATGTAAATGTTCAGCCAGTACGCTAACTGGGTCTATAATAGTAATTGTGCTAGCCTGCGTGGATGCTATTTCGCTTTCGTTGTCAGCGTAATAGTCATTATATCGTGCTAAATCAGCATCAACTTCACGACGCTCGTCTTCTAGATGTTCATCAAGAAGCATTTGTTCGTCGTAAAGAGGCTGTGAAACAGCGTGAAAAGTAGGAGGAAAAGTGAAAGTAAGGGACATTGCGTTGTGAATGAGAGGAGTTGTAGGAGAGCTCAAAAGTATGTTTATGCTGGACAATTGTATCAATTTTTCTCTATGTACGTACATATGAAAAATTGAATAACATTGAAAAATTTTTTTTATTTTTTTTTGTATTTAGTGGAATATTAATAAATATTTAGGGTGCCAGCGCAAGAATGTAGTCGTGGTATCGCTGGAGTATTATCTCGCTGTTCTCTCCTATATAGTGAGGAGGGCGGAGAGATACATGAGTACGCTTACTTAGGTTGTTGTTCAGCGACTTATCGTTCTCAGGAATACCACAATGACGAGCTACATCTGTAAGTGGAATAGGCTTACGTAGATTACGACGCACAACAGGAGCTTCGCATTTATTGTATTTTGCTGCGTTGCCACTGTAAACATCAATATCTAGGAGGCAGCGCTTTTCGAAGTTGCCTGTAAGTTCGAGAACGCTTACAATCGCAAGCAGTTCAGTATCAACAACGACGACTATAGAACCTTTACAGGTCTTCTTCTCAAGATTACGCGAAAAGATCTTATCATTTTCGCCAGACATGAGACGCATCGTACGTGTCTCTGGTGTCTCATACGCGATGACAATATGAGGGGAGGGAGGGAGGGAGGGAGAGGAGGAGGGAAGGGACATTCTCAGTAGATATTTGGAGAGTGTATTAGTATAGCACGGGGCTAAAAGTTAGTCATCTACTAACTAACTTGTATCAATTTTTCTCTATGTACGTACATATGAAAAAATTGATATATTTGATATTGCTGAGTGTGACTTTTGGCTCTCTCATACATACTTCTTTCTTCCTTCCTACAAAGATGTCCAAGCCCTCCGTTTCCTCCCTCCTTTCCCAGGTCACCGAGTTGACCACCCAGTTCGCAGCGCTCTCCGCGCGCCTGGATACCCTCATTGCTGCTAAGCCAGCTTCTGCTTCTGCCTCAACACCTGAGAAGAAGAAGCGCGCTAAGAAGGAAAAGGACCCTGATGCGCCTAAGCGCGCACCAGGTGCCTACATCCTCTTCTGCCAGGCAGAGCGCGCTAAGACGCCTGACGTCAAGCTCCTGGTGACCGAGCTCGCCGAGCGCTGGCGTGCACTCTCTGACGAGCAGCGTGCTTCATACAAGCCTGCTGTTTCTGCTGCTGCGCCTGCTTCTGCTGAGACAAAGCCCTCATTCCAAGAGGCGCGTGATGTCGCAGCGAAAATGAACAGCTCGCTTGCCTCTAAGTTTCTGCGCTTCTGTATCCAGAACCCCACGCTGGACGCGAAGACCGCTGAGGCACGCTTTAAGGCACTTTCGCCTGAGCAAAAGGCGAAGTTCAACGACGCTGGCGATGACACCAGCGACGCTGGCGATGACTCCAGCGACGACGATTCCAGCTACGCTGAGTGAGTAAAGCAGCGCACAAAATCCTAAAAATCAAACAAAAAATACATAAAATACCACAAAAAAACAAAAAAATTTTTCAATGTACATATCAATTTTTCCTCATGTAGCACATATGAAAAAATTGATAGACGTATCCACCAAGAAATACAAGTTGGGCTCCCTGACAACTATTCACTCTTTCTGAAATGTCCACTTCCCCAAACCCTCCCTCCTACAACAGTCGCACCGCAGATTTCCGCACCTGCGGTGCTGACTTGAGTATCTCAGGCTTACACCTGGGATGCGGAAAGTCGTTCCAGCCTGACAATGAGACGATGAAGGTCTGCGCAGACTGCGCTGATATGGCTGATCGTATTGTCGCTCGTATTGAGCAGGCAGCAGCGAATCGTAATTCGCAGTACGGCATTAACGGCGGTCCACGTAAGCGCCGGCGCTTCGCGTTTGACGCACTCGCTGATGTGCTGAACTAACCTGGCTTTCCAACAAAAAAAAAAGAAAAATATGCTGGTCGCACAACACGGCTATTTTTCAATGCTGACGCTGCTGGGTTGGTTAGAGAACATATGAAAAAATTGATATCTACATTGAAAAATTTTTGTTTGTTTTTGGGGTTTTTTGTATTTTTATTGGAGATTGGGGTTTTCTATGTTGACATTACGGGCGAGCTGCTGACTGCGTTTACTCAGCATCGCTCGCAGCGCCGGCGGGCTTGAATGCGGCACGCTCGTCGTCAGTGAGTGCCTTCCAGCGCTCTGAGAGTACAGAGGCGGTGAGCTTGACGTCAGGCGTCTTGGCGCGCTCTGCTGTGCTGTAGGCGAAGAATGCCGTGGGTGGGCGCTTAGGGGCGTCAGGGTCCCTAGGCTTCTTCTCCTTCTTGGCGCCACGCTTGCCCTTTGCGGGCGCAGCGTCAGCGTCGGCGGCAGGAGCAGCAGCGTTGTTGTTGACTAGGTCGTCAACACGTGCGAGGAGAGCAGCGTATTGAGACTGGAGCTCAGTAATCTGAGTCTGAAGGGAGGCGAGGGTAGGCTTGGAGGAGGACATTTTGGGAAGGAAGGAAGGAAGAAAGCTTACAACGGAAGTGTTGGAAGGATATGTGTCGGCGGGGGCAAAAGTTGACTTCTGAGCCGATTCTCCTATCAATTTTTTCATATGCGGGGGTCTGGAAAAAAATTGAAATATGCGTATTCTCTACGCATATTAATTGCCCCATGATATACACTTTATGACTAAATATCTATTGTAGATTTTTCAATGCCGAGAAAAATTGAACGCTTCGTGCTGGCGTAATAAATGTCGCCTCATACTCATACTATGTTTCACTCTAACCAAACGTACGCTGCGAACAGCATTCGTTCCTCCTTCCTTTCTGGCACTCGCTATGCCCTTCTCTCTGCCAAGTGCCAGTCCGGCAAGACAGGTACCTTCCAAAGCCTCATCAAGGCTATGCTAGACGCCGGCGACGTCACGCACGCATACGTGCTCTGCGGCTCCGCTGAAACCGAGCTTAAGCGGCAGGCGGTGTCCGACACGCTCGCCTTCAACGCTGCGTATCAGCACTGTATCCAGGTCGTCTTCCACCAGGACTTCAAGCATGTTGACCTGGATATCACGAATGCGCTCATTATCGTAGACGAGTCGCATATGGTCCAGACCAAGGACCAGCAGCTTCACCTCTTTCTCGCCAAGTACGGTGTATTCCTTGACGGCAACCCTGCTGCGCTCGCCGAGAAGAATACCTATCTGCTCTCTGTAGACGCTACGCCCTATTCCGAAATCGCTGCCTGGCGCGAAAAGGAGACTCCATATCTGAAGCACGTGGAGGAGTTGGAGGCTGGCGTCGGCTACTACGGGCTCGCTGACTACGAAAAAGACGGACTGCTGGAGCCCACGTTTTCTATATCTAAGCGCCCTGAGTACTTTGAGACGATGCTTTTAAACGTACCTGGCAAGTACGTCCTGCTGCGCATGAATCGCAGCAAGGCGAACAAGGAGAACGAAGAGGTGCTGCGCGGAATATGCCGGCGCCTGTCCTTTCCTGTGCTCCTCTACACTGGCGAAAAGACGGAGATTGCGGTCACGCGTGGCGAGCAGAAGCGCTTCGCTCGCAGTGGACGCAAAATCGGCTGTCTAGAGGACGCACCTGCTCTGACCACAGTCATCATTGTACGCGGACGTCTGCGTGCAGGCAAGGTTGTGCCCAAGACTCACATAGGCTTTGTGTGGGAGGGTGCCTCCAAGTCCAAGACCGACGCACTCGTCCAGGGGCTGGTAGGACGTATGTGCGGCTACCAGTTTGGTGAGCAGAAGCCGACACTCTACGTGCCTGTGACGGCACTTGTTCCTGACGAGCTGGGTTTGGTGCTCTGCGGAGACCTGCCAAAGACGGCGACGAATCTGCGTGCGTCGGCGACAACAAATGGAAAATCGGTATTCTCTACTGCGTAATGTATCAAAAAATCCCAAAACAAAACAAAAATTTTTCAATGCCTATGTGCTCTTAGGCAACCACCTTGTATTCCGTCTTCTGAACATCCGAGAGTGCCTTCCAGAGGTCACCTAGTTGTGCCGCCGTATACTTCATATTAGGCGGTGCTGCCTTACGGGTACGGTCACAGAAGAGCATATAGCCACTGAGGGGCTTCTTTTGTACAGCTGGCGCATTGGGATCCTTTACCTTCTTTTCCTTCTTTGCGGGAGCGGGCTCAAGCTTTGCTAGCGCATCAGCTAGACGCTGCTTGACAAGTGCGAGCTCTGTCGCCATATCGGTAACCTGCTGAGATAGAGATTCAAATGTATGATTGGAGGAAGACATGCTGGGGGAATACTGGCTTTCTAACAAGAACGATGCTGCGTCAATTTTTTGGAGGGTGGCGCGCTGGGTTTGTGTCGCTTCTAAGGCGACTTGGCGTGACCAGTAGGCGTACGGAATAGACGTTTTGGTTGGGCGGTCCTTAACGAGGAGTTCCTTAAGGGCGCGCAGTTTGCCTGGCAGCCCTGGTTTGCCTCTGCCGTGGAACTTCCACGCCCACTCAAACTGTAGGGTAGTCGACCAGTCGGGAAAACCCGATAGATAGAATGCCTGGGTCCATTTCTTGCCTTTGGTTGCCTTGGCGCCGCCTTTGAGCTCGCCATTATGCTGTCTCAAGCGATGTGCTGGGTCATTCGTAGCACCAATATAAGTTCTATTGGTTCCAGGAATGTAAAGTAGATAGCAGAACCAGTTGGTCATCGCCGTCTATTAGTTTGCCTACGTTTGTGGCGTTTATATCTGCGGGTACGTGCGCCTCCGCGTTTTCGCACAGGAGTAGGAGCAAAGGCGGTTTTTAAGCTATTTGATGGTATTGAAGGCATGTTTTTTACTGTTGGTAGTGTCGGCAGTGTCGGCAGTGTTGGCAGTGTTGGCAGCGTTGGGGCTGTAGGTAATGCTGGTAGCGTTGGGACTGTAGGTAATGTGGGTACATTAGACAGTGTAGGGAGAGTAGGCAGTGTAGGGAGAGCAGGCATCGCCGGCAGTTGACCCGCCACCGCACCCAACGGATTTGATGTTATCGCTTGTACCTTCTCTAGTGCCACATTTGCCCCCGTAACTTCCATACCTTTTTGAACAATATCATTCTTAATATCTGCGAATGTAGGTGTGGGCGGTGGGGTGGGTGAAACAGGCTCTAACTTTGGTACCCAGTAATCCACAAAAGTATAGAGTTTCGGGCTAATAGGTTCTAATTGATGTATAAGTTTGTTACGGTAGATATTTATACGATCTAAATTCGTCTCTGCCGACATAGCAAATGTTAAGAGAAAATCGCCTACAACTGGTATCATCTCTAGCGACGACTTGAACGCATCGCCAAAATGCTTACGAGAGATACTTACAATAATTGTACCCATAAGGAGAAATCCACCAATTAAAGTTGCTATCGCTTCGCCAGCAGCATCACCCGCAATACCTCCTACACCAATCGGTAGAATACTGCCAAGTGTAGATAAAAGTTTAGGAATACCCTCGTGTAGCGCATCAACCGCCATACGAATGCCTAAAATATAAGCGTCTAATCCAGCACTAAGGAACGGTCCAAAGAAGTCCATATTCTCCAAATTGTATAATATAAACATAAACCAAAAGATACCGTCCCATTTATGGGAGAATTTTAGAGCAAATGGAGAATTTGAGTACATATTGCCCAATTTTACAAAAATGCGGTCAAAAAAACTATTTCTTGAGGTGTCAACAAATCCAGGGCGTTCTGGGGCACCTAACATATCATTTGTAGCATTATAGCCAGGGGCGATAGGATCACGTAATGAAACCGCTGGAGATACTGGAGTCGCTACTGGTACACCTACACCCACCGTAGCACCTCCACGGGTTCTGCCTCTGGATACTCTACGTGAGCCACCCTTCATTGTTTTTGCTAATTCTATCGCCGGCGCATATACCTTCTTTACCTGGTCAAGAATCTGCCGGGCATTATTATTTGACATAGGACGCGATGTCTGGTTCCGTATTGTCTCCTGTATTTGTTTTAGGTCGCTTACTGAAAACATAGGATTGCCATTCTCATCCGTTACACGATATTGTAATGTAGCTGGATTGTCGTTTTGGTGCGCATTCAAAAAGTTGTAGAGACTGAATATAGATGCGAATTTATGACTGAGTGTGGGAAAGCGGAAGCCAGTGGCTTGTTCAGTGAACGATTGTATTTTTTTTTCTTTTGGTGAGAGGCTATGCCTCTCCAAACTCCAATTCTTTTCCATCCTTATGTTGGGTTGTGGTTTTTGTGTTTTTTGTGATTTATGGTTTTTGTGGTTTATGGTTTTTGTGGTTTTGTGGTTTTGGTTTAATTTATTCATAGTCACGGATGGCAAGCCCCACGGGGAAACGTGGAATGCCGTCCTCCGTAAGCTCCTGGAAGCGAACTGTCAGCTTCTTGCCTATCTGCTTTGATGCCGTCTTGAACGCCTCCTGTCGCTCCTCATGCGTGCCTCTAGGGCGGACACTGAACTGCTTTTTATCCTTCGTCTCGCAGACCCAGATGACGCAGCCCTTCTCAATTCCGTCGCCCTCCTTGAAGCCGACAATCTTGTACTCATCGTCCTTGAACTCCTTGTACTTCTGGAGGTCAGCGGAGCGGTGCCCCACCTTGTAGAGCCCTGCCTTATTACGTAGGATGAGCCCCTCGTAGCCGTCGGCGACATACTCGGCGTGAAGCCGCTTGACGTCGTCCAGATTATTGGCGATGTCGGTCGGCAGGAGCTTGAGCGCCTTGAACTTGTGCGTCTTGAAGAGATTGGCGAGCCAGTTATTACGCTCCTCGTTCGTGCCGTCCTGAATAGTATCGTAGACGCAGAGGTAAATCTGCGTCATCTTAGCGGTGTCCTCAGGCTTGAGCGTCTCCTTCTTGACGAGACCTACAATCTCCTGGAAGTTGAGCGTATCACTGTACAGCTCGCCGTCCAGAATCGTGCCTCTGGGGAGGCTGTTAATCTCGGCACGAATGTGGTCCATATGCGGGAACGCCTTGCCTGTACGGCTGTAAAGTCCCTTGCCTGAGATGGCGAGGCAGCGCACACCGTCCAACTTCCGCTGGGCATAGCACGGGAACTTGATATCCTTGCCGCGCTTATTGTAGTCGTGGGCGAGCATCGGGTGAGGGACACCGCCGGCATTGGTCGCCGCCTTGGCGTTCTTTTCGGCGCTCGGCTTGCCTGCGGACTTGACGCTCTCGCCGTCAGAGTCTGCCTTTGCCTTGCCCGCACCAGCTGCTGCCTCCTCAGGCATCTTCTCGGTCATACCGCCCGCCTCGGTCTTCTTCTTCCAGTCGCTCTGTGCCTCATTGACCGCCTGCTGGACTGGAGTTGTCTCGTTTTTCTTACCCAGGTTCTTGCCCACCGTGACGAGACGGACATTTTCCTGGAGTTTGCCACCTACGTAGCCGTGGGTCGTCGTAATCGCACCGACCCCTTTTTGGTCTTCAACTTTAATAGACCACATCTTAATTTTACCTGTGGACGCTTTACCGTACAGGGTTGGGAAGGAAGGAATAGAAGGCATTGTTTGTTTTAGGAGGAGGAAAGTATGTGGATGTTTTGTACGCAGACCGAAAGAGTACAAAATGTCCTATGATGATTTCAATTTTTTCAAGCGAGCGACCGAAGCGAGCGACCGAAGCGAGCGACCGAAGCGAGCGACCGAAGCGAGCGACCGAAGCGAGCGACCTAACGACGGTGGCGGCGTGTCTTTCTATTTCTACGACCGCCCAGATACGTCGGACCCGCCTCCTTGAGTATCTCTTTCGCCGTCTTTCCGTTCGTTAAAAAACGGGATGAATACGGATCCTGTTGTACATTTACTATCGCATTATTTGGAATATTCATTGTGCGCCTTGATTTACGAGTTGGATTACGTCTCGCCATCTATACTACAATGGTATTTTTAGGAATGATACGGCGACCAGTCTCCTTCGCCCAAGAGTGAATCGCCTCCACGCACGCCAATTCTGCCGCCTTTGTGGTCTTTTTTACATAAATACCATATTTATCTACAAAAGAACGTAATTCTTTATAATTATCAGGCATTTGAAACTCGTTCATAGGATGAAGTTCATGTACTGTATCTGCGCCGCGCGGTGTTTCAAATGTAAGTGGAGTCGCCGAGGTAATCTTGTAACGATTGCGGATATGAAGGGGAATAAGTTGTTCCATAGTGGTCGGACGCTCCCAATGCGACCAGTTCTGCTGACATAGATGGGTCATATGACCAGTTTGGCAACATCTACGACATGTAATATCATCCTTAATCGGACAATCATCCATCGAATGTTGGAGGGCAAGTCCCTTGATAGCTTCACAATTAGGGCAGTTCATTTGAGGTGAACGTCAAAAAAGCCCTACGGGAGGGTTCAATTTTTTTATTACATACACATCATATCACAACAACAACCCCAACAACCCTCCTTTTTCGGCTCTTCCTTTGGCTGCCCCGTATTTATATCATGAATTACACAATAGGTTTTTCTGAATTCTATACGATTTTTACAGTTATCATACTTACATATCATCGGATTTGTCATCGTATTCACGACTCTAGACTGCGAAACTGGCACAGAATTAGTAGAACCCATTCTAACTATAGTACGGGGCAAAAATTGAATATACACCGCAGTTGTATATCACTTGTAATGCTTTCCCCAGATTTCTATACGCTCAATGCGCATACAGAGTTTCCTTTTCCCCATAATAATTGCGACCATAATACAGACGAAGAGTTGAAGGGATTGCTCTTTGGAGGCTATCACTTGCCTGAGTTTCTAACAAAATACTATATGAGTCGGCTGGGGTTAGACGCTGTTGGGAGCGTAACTGATATTCTTCGTGCGTTGTCAGCAGACGACGATTTTGTTCTGGCGGCGATTGGGTATCTGCGTCTCAAGTTCGTTCTAGAGGTATTTCACGTGCCGACTCTTATGAAGAGACTGCGCGATGTGCCATTACGTATTGCGGCTGAACGGGGCGATTGGTTCAAAGCGGGGGTCGCCGATGAGCGGGTATGGCGTATTGACTGTCTGACGACGTGGCTGTTTAACTATATGATTCTATCAGTGGAAGCACGCTGTGCCGGTAGTGAATTTGTGCGGTTGGAGCCAGACATGCGGGAAAGGCTCGTTGAGATGAATAAGGCGCTACAAGCGGTTCGTGCGTCGCCCTGTGACGGGCGGTATAAATGGGATAATGTTGCGCCGTCCGACTTGGTCATCTATCCATTCTTGTGCCTTGTAAAGGGCTTATGGAATGCGGTTGCGCCGATGGTTACGACGGACTTTACGGGTTTTGGCGGGCGCTGTACCGTTACAGGCTGGAGTTTGGACTCGCCCAATAATCGCACAGCCGATCCGCTTTCCTGAATGTCCCGTCGTTACACTATCCTCAAACGGTCCCTTGCCCAGGTCGTCCTCGTCCTCATGAACGATGACCGAACGTCCCCATAAGTCCTCCAAGGTGACGCCTTTGAGGATATACGTCACCTCATCACTTGGACCCGTTAAATTACCCAAATCGCCCGTATGACGAGCGTTTTTTGACGTTGGCGCTCCACCATGGGGTTGCGGTGTTCCCATATGAAAATGGTCGCACGCCCCCTTACAGCCTTCACCCCTCAGGTCGCCCGCCTTATGAATATGGAACCCGTGATTTCCTTTCGGGAGCTCTGTAAAAATAGCGTGTACCTTTGTGCCCGTAGAGGTGGCTGAAAAATTGACTTCGCCCTTTATACCATTGACGCCCGTAAACAACGCTACAGCCATTCTACTATGTCCAACAGTATTCTTATTCAAATGCTCCTCAACGAAGAGAACGAATATAGAAATCTTTGGGTAATTTATACAGTCTTTGCGCTTCTAACAGTAGGTTATTATATGTATTATGAACCATTGAAGGCGTTGGTCTATGCGGGAATGACTCTTGAACTTACATTACAGTTTCTTCACTTTGTTGTAAGGTATAATATGGTTGCGGCGGTTGAAGAACAATATCCTACACTGTTCACATAGTCATTGGTCAAAATTTGAAATAGGTACAAAGATTTTTTTAGATACGGCAGATGGACTACTTGATATATGCGCTCAATGTTGGATTTCTCCTAGGAGTATTATATTATGCGTATATTATACAAGAGGAGACGGAAGCATTAAGGTTACGTATTGTTCAACTCTCCTCGGCATGCCAACTCGCCGAAATGCAAACCGGTCGCCCGTACTTCACCTCCCTCGGCAATAAACTCGCGTCATGCGAGGTGGCGACCGAAGTGTACAATATTGCGCGCGAAAGACTTCACCTGTTGGGAAATGAAAATAATCATTCACTATAGAATATGCCAGCTATAAATTGGATTCCCATAGGCATTGCGAGTCTAATGGCGGGTGTTGATACCCTGGCATTTAGTATACTCAAGAAGGTCTCATTGAAAGAGCTGAGTATGATTTTTTTACCCGTTTCTATGGCAATTTACTCCATACAACCTATGATTTTTCTACAAGGACTTCGGTTCGAGACGATGACGGTTGTCAATCTGCTATGGAATATGATGAGTAATATACTCGTCACATTTACCGGCTTGGTTCTCTTACAAGAGAAGGTAGGGCTATTGAAGGGTATTGGTATCGCGCTCAGTTTTGTCTCCATTTATTTACTAACATATGAAGACGGAGAGAGCGAACTTGCCTCCGCTATTATGAAAGTCTTTGGTGCTAAGTCATCGTCTTAAGCACATCCACTAAATTCTTTACCTCGTCTGCCCATCGGTACCCCAGAACGGTCTCTCGTGCCGCCTTGCCGTGCGCTTCCCTCAGATCCGTATCCAGCAGATACTCCTCGGCGGCAAGGGCAAGCTCCGTCGCATCCACCAACTCACCCTTTCCGCCAATGACGCTCATAGCCAGTGGCAGATAGACCTCAATCTTCGGCGTCACACACATCGCATTTTTGTTCGGAATACAGAAATCCCTGAAACCGCCGATATATGGAACGACCTGTGGAATACCTACACCCATTGCCTCAAACTGACAGAGACCAAAGCCTTCTCCATCGGCGCCTGTAATTCCAACATCGCTCAATGAGTAGAGTTCATTGATTACATGATCATCCCACGCCATAGAGTGTTCGGTAATCATTAGTTTATGTACATGATGTTGTGGAATCATATTGAGACGAATGAGTTCACGCATATAGATTTCTCTTAGTGGATATCCTCCCAGTTGTCCAGCGTCGCAAACGGCGAGTAGCCCTAAAGGCTTCGTGGGATGCTTCGCTACCAGTTGTGCGAACGCCTGTACAACAATATCGTGGTGCTTTCTTGGTGTATTGCGATTGAGATTGAGAAATAGGAAAACGTGCTGTGGAATATTATGCTTTTTGCGCATCGCATCACGATTGAGTGGTTTAAACTCATTTGGCTCAAACCCGTGTCTCAGGACATGAATAGGCTTCGTAATACCCTGTTCCTGAAGAACGGTGCGCCAATAGTCTGTAAATGCAAAATAGATATCTGTATCTCGGTTGATACGATCCAGAAATTCTGGACGTTGTATCTTATACACTTGGTCAAGGTAGATAATCATTTTATACTTTCGCTCCTCTGGTTGAAGCTGCTCTTGTAACTTATCTAGAAAACGGCAGATAACACTTGCGTCATTATAAATGAGGATTACATCGGGTTTTACTTGACGCACATACTCTGGAAGTTGACTGAATCCAAATCCCTGCTCTGAGTGTTCCTTCTCATTCGCAAATGGGTCATAGACGTTTACATTTGGCGGATATATACGATTCGGCTGCTGATTCTTCACAAAATTCTGAAATGCGAAATGATAAATATCAATCCAAGGATATTTGACCATTTCGTGGATAATATTATGCGTCACTTTACTATAACCGGTCGTCTGGTTCGTATGCGTACCAACGAGCATAAATCGTACCCGTTTTTGTATTGGTTGCTGAATCGGCAGCTTTGCGAGAAGAGCATCCAAATTTGTAAAATTTGACATATAGTGCTTTACGGTAGTTTATATAATAGTCTTTATATGTCATCCGCACCTACAAAACCTGCCACACCCAAGGCAAAAATTCCCCGTGCTTTGCGCGAACAAGTATGGCTCACATCCGTAGGTCCTAGATATGAGGCAAAATGTACCATATCTTGGTGTAAAAATCGGATAAGTGTGTTTGATTTCCACGTTGGTCATAATAAACCGGAGGCGAAGGGCGGTACTCTGGATATTACAAATTTACGTGCAATTTGCTCTCGCTGTAATCAATCAATGGGAAGTCAATATACAATTGATGAATGGACAAAATTATCGGGTCATGCCGTATGTTGTGGCTGTTGGGGGTCTTAGTTAAATACCCGTGCTAGACGGTCCCTAAAGTCCGCCTTTTTTCCTTGCCACCACGTTGAGAGAATACGGCGATGGTCCTCCATGACTGCTGGATTCTGTGCCAATGTTGGTAAAAGTTCGGCTGCCTTCTCCCACGAAGGAAACGATAAAATAGGATGCTTGCCGAGTACTTCGGCGTAATGGTCAACTTCGTTCGGCACATAAATTGGAATCGCCCCCTGTTCTAGTGCCTCATAGAGCCGATACGATTCTAGTGATGAGAATCCATTGAAGCAAGGCACAAACTTCGTCTGTTGGTTGAGTAAATTATACTCATTGGCGTTGAGTCTGGCTGGATCTCCCCATGTAGGACGGTCGGCAAGCTTGAAGTTGCCTGTACGCTCAAGGGACTGAATCGCCTGGCTACGTCCAGGGCGGTCCATAGAGCCAGCGAACGACCATAAATATGGACGCTGTTCAAATGTAGGAGCTGTCTGGTTTGTAGCACCACGTCCATTTGCATAACCAAGTGGAATAATATCTACTTTATTCATTGGTAGATTTGGGCGATAGTAGTTACGAATTACACGCTTGACCGCGGGTGAATTGTAAAAGTCAATCGGATCACGTCCAAATTCATCGCTAATATGGATAACGGTCATCTGCTTACCTAACTTTTCTAGACCGCTGGCGAATCCATTGTAGATATAACCGAGTGATGATTCGCCAGGAATAGTCTGGAAGAGCAGAATGGGGTTGGTTGCCTGTACAAGATGGTCAAACGATTCTAGAGGAACCCACTCAATCGCCTTAGGAAAGAGAGAGTTCAACCAGTCGTTTTCTAAAAACTCTGGCTTAATCGTCTTGAGGTAGAAGACAGGGATTGTGTCGTTTGAAGGCTGGACTGTATTATTACCGAGTTTTCCAACAATCTTGCCCCAGAGCGCCGCATTAGATAGGTCAAACTTTGCCTTGAGTGCCGCATAAATATCTGCCTTGTAGCGCATAAACATCTCATTCTCTGCGACAATTAACTGTTCAAACATCGCATGGTATGACTTTGTAGCGTCAAAGTTTGCAGGGGACCATAGTGCGAACATAGCATCCAGGGTTGGCTTGAACTCTGCGTCCTTTTTGAGCACCGTTGCCTGTAGAAGACGGTTCCATACCGCAGAAAAGTCGCCTGGTGCTGCCTGCTGCTGTACTGGAGCTGCTGTTACTGGTGCTGCTGTTACTGGTGCTGGAACTGAAGCTGGAGATGGAGCTGGAGCATTAGGCATTGTATCACCTACAACAGTAAATGTCTGCCCCTTCAGTTCACTACTAATCACCGCAAATGTCTCCTCCTTTGTAAAGCACTCTGTATTGTTCCATAAATCACTATCAAAGTTGTCTACACGGTTGAAATTATTGAAATCGGATCGCTGGTACACAGGGTCATTCTCCTGGAAGCAAGTGGCAAGAAGTGGTACCGTAAAATAGATATTGAGCAGATTATCACCGTGATTGACAATCATATGATCGCCACTCGTGAAAATACCCTTCTCCTTCACAAGCTTAATCAATTTACGTGCGCCTTGCTGTGTAAGTACATATGCGTAGTTACAGAAATGGAAGTACCGGCGGGGAGTAGTTGAGTAGAGTGTATTCGGCGCAACTCTGCCAAAGTATTCATTGACTACCTCGGCAACTTGAGGAAAGGCTGCCTTATTCGGTGGTAAAATACCACCTAGATAAATAACATCTGCATCCGCTGGAATATGTTTCGCCGCCGTCATCCATCGTAGAATCCATTTTTCGAACAGCACTGCGTCATCTTCCATAATGAGATACGACTTCGCAAGCTTATCGTTTGCGAGTTTTTCCCATAGACCCAGATGCGAGAGAGCACATCCCATAACCGATTTCTTCCAATTGAAATCGTTGTTACGGAAGCAATTGACCAACTCAGGAGTTAAGGTGAGTGTACGACCATCTACCGCCTTCCATAAATATACACGATCCTTAATATTCTTATGAGTTTCCTTGAACTTATCAAGACGGTCCTTACGACGATCCAAATTAATTACATATGCTTCATCAATACCATCCGTAAACGGCACAATATCCTTAAAGTTGCCGCGGTGTACATAGAGTGGAGTGCCCCACTGCTTCGCCGTACGCATAGAGCGGTCACAGTAGAACTCCTTGAGTGGTGTCCTTGGAGCACCTGCCCGTTGTGTAATAATACTGAGGATGGATTGGTCGTGACGATGACCTAAGCAGACCTGAGAATATGGGCTCCACTTTTCGCCTACAATCACATCACGCTTAGCCTCGGCAATACCAAGCGCCTGTCGGTGAACCGATTCCATATATTTTCCACCAACCTTAAATCCAATACAGCCCGCCCAAATCTGATTCGCCTTGAGCTCATCAGGGGTGACCTGAAATTCCTTACAAAAGGTTGGATGGCACCAGCGTTCGTTCGTCTGTTCCGCATCGTCCAGTATAAAGATATCCTTCTCCTGAATCGTGCTCCAAATTGCGGAAATGGGGGAGGCAAGGGCGACGCCCGAATCCATGTATAACATTAAGGTGCCTGGTGCTTCCTTGAGACCGGCATGTACATGTGCCCATAGTTTCCACGCAAAATGCTGTGGTTCCCAGAAGTCGCGCCATGGACCATTCTCCTCTGGAAAACGACGCACCTCCGTAGCACCGTACTGTTTGAGAATATTACACTGCTCCTCCGTTACATCACGCCATACATAGACAATCTTTGGGATGTCTGGCTCGTACGACTTCATTGAGGCGATGACATTCACGGCGGCTTCTACATATTTTTGATTTGCGGCGGTGAAAAATACACGTGGGTTTGTGATTTTGGAGATAGACGCGGTGGCTAGAGCTGTTGCTGGGGATGGAGTTGGAGCTGGAGCTGGAGCTGGAGCTGGGACTGGTGCTAGCGCAGGCGCAGGAGGCACCGACGTCAAATACGACGCATAGAGTTGCTTGTAATCCATTGTCTCATATAATTTACCAAATGTCTCCGCTTTAACCCAAGAATCTACCTTTACCTCCTTATCTAAAATAAGCCTGAATATACGCTTTCCTACCTCTTCCATTGTATGTTCGCAATATGCGCGCTTTGAAGCTGTAATCGCAGGTACTGCTGCCATCTTACGCCAAGCGGCAGGATCATCATCTATCTTCTTCACAAGAGTGATGAGATCTTCAGGCTTGCTTACCTGATTTGCATTGATAAATCCTGTCGAATCAAAATCACGATCTACAAATGGGTCTCCCCAATAAATCGGCACAGCACCCGCCACCTTAGCGTGAAATAACTTTTCCGTAGTGTAACCTGGACCAGGCGAATTCTCATATGTAATTACAAACTTGTAGTCCTTGTAATACTCCACCTTTGCGAGCTCACCGCCACCACCACCCAAACCTGCCGGAATCGGTCCCTCTGGACGATTACAGAATAGACGTCCTGCGGAATCTACTGGCTTCCAGTTATTCAAAATATGGAATGCCACATTACGATTATTATTGTTAGGATTCGTGGCGACAAAGGCGCAAAACTTGCTCTTCTTATCTATCATAGCTTGGTCTACCGTTGTAGCGGCTTGTACTGAGACAGGACGAGGATTCGCAATCTTGACAGGGTCTCCGCCGAACCAATTGACTTCCAGCATCCATAGCGGCAGACGAATATAGTTAGAAGCGGTATTATACTGGAAGCCTAGGCTGAGTACAATATCATCGTCCTTTGGCGGCTGGATATTTTCCCCTGTAAACCATACCTTTGATACTCCAGGATACGCCTTCTCTTGCCCATGACTGAGAGGTCCATAGATAACGAGATTCGGCGTAGTACTATCCAAAATAACAGGGATATTATTCATCGCACCAATCCAAGAAAGCAAATACATAAAAAAGTTGTACTTCGGTACAAATTCACTCCATAACTCACAAAAGTGTACACGCAGTTCCTTATTTTGCTTATTCGGAGTTATAGATTTAGGGATAGACTTGGGTGTAATAGCACGCTTCAATAGTTCATTGTAGGCTGATGAAAGCGCAACCGGTGAAAAACGCTTTACAAGTTTTACCCGCATCGCACTATGTACAGCGTTATTGAAAAGAAGTTTATCATTTTCGTAATCTTTCTTGAGTTTAGCCCACGCGTTTGCGGCGTCCTGAATTTGATTTAACTTATAGCCGTATGGAGTTCCCATTTCGGTGAGCAATTCACAGTTGTGAATGAGAGGAATACCAAGATACAAGGCGTCTAGCATAAACGCCTTGAGAGGACGGAAGCGTTGATGCGCAATAATAAACGATTTCTCTTGGCGCAAGTCCGGTAAGCGTACACGAGGTACCACCGATCCACTTATATCCGGTAAAAGCAGATTCTTCACAATATTTGATTTGAAAAACTCATTCGCTCCAAGCTGTTCGCCATTATGAATATTAAAACGTACCGGATCGCCCCTGACACGAATCTGTGTTAGAATATTGAGTGGAATATTTGCGTGGCTCGTATTGCTGAAATTGCTTTCTACAATACGTGCGCACCACGAAACCGATGGGTGCGTCTCCTTCGGAATCAGTGCCTCTACACGCTTAGCGGACTCCTTCCATTCTGGAGTCTTATTCTCTTCGCAAAAAACGGTAAGTGCTTCCTGATTCCATAGAAAAGGCACTTGAATAACCTGGACTCCTGACAAAAACTCTAGGTATCGGACGTCCTGGGACGTGTAAAAATCGTAGGTTGCGATGGCAGTGAGGTTCTTGAATGACCGCTGCGTTGGATTCCAATTGTAGACCGACGATTCAATATCGTGGAACACTGGAGGCTGGTGGACCCATAGAATGCGGTGTGTGGCAACCTTGGGGCGGTCCGTTTCCGAGAACGACCATACAACTTCAAACACGACGTCGTAGTGCTCGGTATCGGTGGGGGACCACGGTTTGCGTGGCGGGAGGGTTTCTTTAAGCCCTTTGACGTCCATAAACCAGTCCTGCTCGCCTGCTGGGTACAGAAGCGTTACATTGTGTTCTGCGGCTTGGAGGGCTTTTGCGAGGGAGCACGCTACCTGCGGGATGCCCCCACTGAAATAACTGTTAAGAAATCTTACAGTGATGCCAACCTTCATTGTGGTCTACAAGATGTCTTATGGGCGGTTTTTAAACCGCCTTCGCTTACGCTTTTTTAAACAAGAGTTCGTTCCAACCCTCAAGATTCGCGGGGTTGTGAATAGAAAAGTTCCACGTGAGCTGCTTCACCTGCGCAGCGTAGGTGACCTTATTACTTACGTGGTGCTTAATAATGCGGTCAATCTGATCGGCAC
>Ga0208379_1000393_pt1 | contig 19860 bp, 31 predicted proteins | sample CryBogCBE02Aug07_FD_184559 | JGI IMG/M metagenome (GOLD analysis project Ga0208379, IMG submission 184559) | Freshwater microbial communities from Crystal Bog, Wisconsin, USA - CBE02Aug07 (SPAdes) | ecosystem: Environmental > Aquatic > Freshwater > Lake | place: Crystal Bog, Wisconsin, USA... | reverse complement strand
GCCGCGCTCGTGGCGGCTCGCGGCGCGGCAAACCTTTATTGTTAATATAAAAAAAATTTAAAACTGTGGTATGAACGATAGTTGTGAGTTCCGATATTTTTAAATTACCGCAGGGTATCATAGAAGAGAATTTATAGGCTTAGAATTGAATTAGTATGGATGAAATATTTGAGTATAGTTTGAAGAAAGTTTGAAATAAAATTTGATTTAAAGTTTGAAGAAAGTTTGATTATGGTTTGAAGAATATTTGATTTGGAGTTTGATTAATAATTTGAAATAAAATTTGATTTAAAGTTTGAAGAAAGTTTGACTTTTATTAAATTTGCATAACAAAGACAATTCGATGAAAAAAAATAAACCAACTAAATCAATCAAGGTGGGTGATAAAAAGGTTATACCCAAAAGATTCACGTCAGATAGTGGGACTACAAAAAAGGCGCGAGATAAAAAGGCATCGAAGCCAATTGTATCTCCTGCTAAGTCAATAAAAAAAGAAAAAACTGATATTGTTAATAAACAAAAGCTGGGTGTTACACCGAAGCGTATGTCTCTATCAAAGACAAAGGTAAAAAGGGGTGATAATACCCCTCATACATCGAAAGTAGATTCTAATGTTGAAAAAAAGGGCGCAAAAAAGCCACCAAAAATGGCAATTGCGGCAAAAAAAGAGCCTCAGCAAGGCAAAGGTAAGGGCGAAGGAGAAAAGACCGCTCTAATAGCCCCTAAAATGAAGGCAACATCGAATAAAAAAAGAGGTTCTTCAAAAAAAAGCAAAAAACCTCTAACCAAGCAAGAGGATAAAGAATATCAATCATTATACCGAAAGATACTTCGGAGGAAAAAAAAGGTTAGTATTCTGAATGAGGAAAGGAAAAGGGGGTATAAAACACAGAGAACGCGGTTATACAAGGAAATTGTAGGGTTAAACAAGGATTTAAAGGAGCTAATCAAGGAAAGGGGCTATAAACTGCCTGAAAACTTTGAAACACGTCAGGCTCGGCTCGAAAAAGCCGAAAATTGGGCTGATAAGGGCTTCAAAAAGAGGGATAAAGAGGCTAAAACGATTACCTATAGTGCTAAAGTTTGGGAGTTTGAGGAGATTTTGTCGAGAATTATCAATAGCAAAACCTTTAAAACCATTGAATTAAAGAACGTTAACAAGAAATTCGGCAAAAAATCAGCACCATCAACAATTTTATATTGGTATGACATAGCAAGGGACACGGCTTATCAATCGGCAATGATGAGTACTCCATTTGTTGAGGTAGTTGAGGATTATACAAATTCAATAATTTCAATAGAAGTAATATCTTAAAATGGCAAAGGAAATATTAATAACCCCATTCGATAAAAAGTCTTTACTTACTATCAGGGAAATTATAGAAGATAGAGATACTACCTGTGAAAAATTTATAGACCTTCAAACTCTAAATCTATTAGAAACATTAGACAGGGCTATTTATAACCTTGAAAACGGAGCACAGTATTTTAAGGAAATACCCAATGAATTGGGTGAGAATTGGTATTATGCAGAATGTGAATCATGTGGTTGGCATGGTATGAGTAAATATTTACTCGGTGGTCATGCTATTGCTGATACTGGCGACTATTCAGATTGTATTTGTCCTGTGTGCTGGTCAAAAAAAATAATATAACCAAGTAGAATTTTAATAATAAACAATTATGAGTGGAAAGTTATTGCCATATGCCCAAATGATTCAAGACCTTGAATTTTACAGGGATATAGGAAAAAAATACAAGTTGGAACGTAGTGGCAGTAGTGTTGCCCTATTCGTTAATGGGGTAAAATATTTTTCGAGCACCGTTAATAAGAACCGAGCTAATACGAGCTTGCCTAATAAGGAGATATATTTTATTATGAAAGTAAAAAGATATATTCTTAAAAATGACTTAGTAAACTCAATACCAAAGAATTACAAAGAACCGAGCGAAATAACATATATCAGCTTTAATAACGATATTGGTGCTGGTGAGGTTTTGCAGAAACCTTATAGCATAGATATTACTGCTGCTTATTGGCAGACCGCATATCAGCAAGGATGGATTAACGAAGCATTATTTGAAGAAGGTAAGCGGTTGGATAAAAGAATACGCCTTGCCAGCTTAGGTAGTTTTGCCAAGCGTATTTACATATACGAGTTTAATGGCAGGAGGGAGAGGCTTGTTGATGTTATAAAGCCTGATTACCCGCACGTATTTTTTAATCAGGCAAAGGTGATAAACGGGGTGATGGATGCCTGTAAAGATGCCGTAGGCGATGATTTTATTTTTTACTGGACTGATGGCGTTTATGTGAAGAATAAAAAAGCTGCAAAGATTTGCGAAGACATTATAAATCAATATGGATATGGCTATAAAACCGAAAGACTTGTAAGTATAATAAGACACCCAAACGGATTTCAAACAATAGAACAAAACATTAAAGCAGATGGCAGGATTCAACGAAAGAAAAAGCTTTATAAATCAGATATTGTCTGATTTAGGCATAACAATTAAGCCTGTAAAGGCAAGGTATGTAACCTCTCGTATCGAAAAAGAAGAATGGGGGAGGAATAAATATTTTCTGTTTAAGCAGGAAAACGGGCACACATTTGAGCTTGTAGCAAGCAGCATAATAGATTTATGCTTTGACTTTAAAAAAATAGATGTAATGATTGTCCGTGATTATCAGGAATGTTTGTTAATTGCTAATTCTGATATGGTACTCTATCGAAAGGGTGAGCGAAAAGTATATTGCCACCGATTTGATGTGGATGAAACGTATAGAATTGACAATTTAATGAAAGATGATGCCTTTTCCGTTACGAGGTATAGTAAAAAGCCCACTGTAAAACCTGAAAAAAAGGTCGAAAAAAAGGACAATAAGGCTAATGCAGCCCCTAAATCAGCTAAACAATAGAAGAATGCACCCAGAAGAAACAAATAAGCCTAAATCGGCTGAATTTCGCGTAGAGAAAGGCATAAAAATGCCTGAAAAAAGAACAAAAAATTCAATAATAACAAAATTTCCGCTAAAGCAGATGGATGTGGGAGATAGTTTTTTAACCAATTCTGAATACACAAAAACGACAGCTAATAGCCTTGCGACAGCCATAAGAAAGCATACGAAGGGTAAAAAAATTAAATACACCTATTTGGTTGCGAAAGATACCGAGACAAATTTTTTAAGAGTTTGGAGAAAAACTTAGCCATCATTCTAATCAAACTTTCGTCAAATTATTAATCAAACTTTCTTCAAACTTTCGTCAAATTATTAATCAAACTTTCTTCAAACTTTAATCAAATTTTCTTCAAACCCATCCTCATCAGAAGTGAAAATTTGCACCAAAAGGTAACACTAATGTAATAAAAAATAGGTTGCTATAGGTGGTCGAAATTGCCCTAAATGAACTCAAACGTAGTGCCAGTAAGCATTTATACACAAAAAAAGCTATTAAACAAATGATTATCAACGAATTACAAAGAAAAAAACGCCATTTTTTAACAGTTAATAGAAAACTGTAATTTGTTTGATTTTACATAAAAATAAATAAAATATTATGTATTCCATATAAATAACACAAAATTTAAAAAGTTACACTAATGTAAAAAGAGCCTATTTGTTACACTAATGTAAATAATGGACGGTTTTTACAGCTATTATGCAGATTAGGCTCTCTGTTAAAAAACATATAAAAATGGTTTTTAAATTAGTGAAAGGTATAAAATGACAATATCCTTATTTTTTTCAATGTTAAGGGGTACATTTTTTCGGGGTTCTGGTAAAAACTGAAAAATAAAGGCGTGAAATTATTGATAATACTACTATATAAGTTTAATTTATAATATCAAATAATCCATCAAATAAGCCAAATTTAAAGGGTTTTTAATGTTAATGTAATATTAACTATGGATTCAAATGTAGTGCTATCAAAGCTTACAAAGGAATTACATTAGTGTAATCGGAGCAATACACCTGAAAGCTAATAATAGCCCCATTTTTAACATATTAAAGAAAAATATCGGAAAATGTTAAAAAAACACAATAATTATTCTAATTATTGTAATTATGCTAAACCTTATTACCTTTGTTCTGTCAAACAAACATAAAACACATAAAACATGAATTATTTAAAGCTAATAGAAAAGAAACCAACCGCACTGGGCTGGATGGTAAACAGCATTAACCAAACCATAGTATTTTTTGAAGACCCTGATTTTGGCGATGAAGCAAGTGTTATTTGTGTATGCCATGAATTACAAATAGCCGAGTATAGTGGTTTTTATGAAACTACTGACATGTTAGCAGACCATAAGGAGTATGAGCCAAAATTTGTTGATGGTAAATTGATAATCGGGGAAAACTAAATACAAATAGGGGTGCGACTATATACGCACTTTTTTCACTACAAAACACACAAAAATGAAAATCAACCAATCAAATCAAAAAAATGCTCTTATTGTTTTAAGAAGTCACCTTATAGAAATCAGGGAAAAGGCATTGCAAATTGTAAGAGTGAAATATCAACCTGATATTGAAAATTGTTTATATAAAGTTGCTATCACAGAAGACGGTAATATCGAAGTAATGTTGTATTCAAAAGAGAACGGCGAACTTATTGATATTTACTATAACATTTATTTATCAAATGAAGACATCGAAAAGCCGATTGAAAAGCATATTGAAGAATATCAACTTAAAAAATTCAAGGATGGTGTGGACGGCTTCAAACACATTAATTTTAGTTAAGCGTTCAAAGTCGCTGTAAATAATGATGACAGCCCACTGGCTGTAAATTAACTAACTAAAACACATAAAACATGAAAAAGATAATCTTAGTTTATGATAATTTTGAAGACTACAGTATGGCATATACCAAATATGAATCAGCAGGGTTCGATGTGGCGGTTGTAGTCGGTATGGAATATGCTATCAGCATAGACGGAGACAAAGTGGCTTGGGTTGATATTGTTTGCAATAATATCGAATAAGACGGGGCAATAACAAAGGTTTTAAAACAGCATAATCTAAAATAACAAAACATGAAAATTCAATGCACACATGCTATGACCAATATTAGGATTAAATCCTTATATCAACCAGAAATAGAGGGTTCTAATGAATGGTACGATTTTACCTTCGAGCTACATACCGAATTAGGGAGTTGTAAAGTTCTGGTAACTATCGGGCATAACCAAACAGAATTTGGTGAGGATAAGATGTGGGTTACCGAGTACAAGATGCTGGGCATTCCGATTGATGAGATTCAGGAAAATCTAAAAAACACCTATTTTCTTCGTATGAAAGCTGCGCTTGGAGAAATAGCCTCTGCGAATAAATGGGCGGTTTGGATGTATTAATTAAAAAGAAAAAATAACATAATGGATATGAAACAAAAATCAGATGAGATAGCCGACTTTTTAAAAAAAGCGTTTTGTATTGATGGTACAGCCACCATGACTGATGATAGGTTCTTGAAAGACCCTTCAAATGTAAGTAGTACATTTCAATTAACAGATTCTAAAAGGGGCATTTTATATATTACTTTAACAACAAAAAACACATAAAATGAGCAACAATCTCACAAAAATGCTGCAACTGCTGAAAGATAACAATATTGACTATTTTTCTATAAAGCACATAGACGGCAGCACAAAATACTTCTTAGGGGCAGAAGATACCGCCAAAATGCAGTATATAGAATATTCGGAAGGTAAAAAAACCGAGCCAACATTTTTATTTGAGGACTGGGTTAAATTTTTAGGCAATTTCACCGAAATAAAGCCTGCTTATGACCCAGAGGCGGTTATCCTGCAAATTGATAACAGCTATGAAACTACGCTCGCGCATTTTATACAGGAAAACAACAACGGTGATGTTGAGCCTTTAGCCGATTCGGAACTCAAAGCTTTGTTATCTATGGAAGTAGGCGAAGAGATTTATATGGGGGTAATGATTTCAATAAAAAGGATTAAATAAACTAAAAAAATGAAGCCAGAAGAATTTAGCAAAGGCGTGAAGTTTTCATATGAGGGAGAATTTGTATTAGCAGAAAAAGGTAAAATACAAACTGTTACTTCTCTAATACGGGGTATGGTAAAAACAGACCTGACAACCTTTGGTGAACTCAGCAATTATGCTGCCGCCTGTAAACCCAAAGCCAAACATTCAAAAAATAAAGAATAATATGGCAAAAATAACAGTTTCAAGGGAGCAGTTAGTTAACCTGCTGGTTAACCACACAGCCCAAAAAGGCAAAGATAATTCGGTTAGTGACTTTATCGAAATAGAATTGATAGAAGCTACCGACATACATAATAAGGCTGATAATTTACGTTTTTCCGCCCAATCTGTTTATGCCGAATGCGACAACCACTTTTTACAAACTAATTACGCTTAAATTTAAAACATGGCAACCAAGAGATTTTGTAAGCAAACTGTTAAAGAACACCTTGAGCAGCAAATTGACTATATCGAAAAAAAGTACCAATTCGATAAAGACAACGGTTGTGCCCAGTTAGGTAAAAATCCACCCGTTGAAAAAGCTATAGCTTACGGAGAGTGGGATAAAATGAGACACCTACTATACTATATGGGCTGGTTTTAGTAAAAATTCAAAAACATCAATATGATAAAGACAAATAAGGAGCAAAGCGAGTTCGACTACAAATTCATAACTGAAATTATAGAAGACCTCAAGCAAGCAGGTATTGGCAGAGGTAGTAAGGCTTATGGTATGCTTACCGATTGGCAAAATGAGATAATCACAAAAATGCAATACCCAGTAGAAAAGAGGGTTTATACTATTGAAACAACCGTAGGCTATAAATCAGCATACCCCTTGACTAAATGCTTAGTTGCTACAGATGAAGAGTTTAAAAGATTAACCAAATTAAATGGTAGTAGCTTTAACTCTTTGAATGAATTTGAAGAATATGTAAATACCGTTGGGGTAACGAAAAATACCGTTATTCGGATTATTGAGGAATAATTACATTAGTGTTACCTAAAAAATAAAAAACACCACCACCACCACCATGCGCATAAAAATAAACAAGAAGGTTCTCGGAGAAGATTATCTTTTCTATTGTAGGGTACAACTAAACTCTAAAAAGGTTATACTTAATAGATGTGCTATCATTGAGGAGATACACGGAACAATATCGGATGACCTAAAAAGATAATTTTAGAAAAGCCCTTAATGTTATCTGGATATGGAAAACCTCTTGTTGCTGGTGGGCTGGCAGGTTATGGGGAAGCACCTACTAAAGAAATAAAGGAACTAACGATTTCACCCGATAACAGACGTAGGATAAAAGAATACATAGTCCTATAAACCCAAACCAATGACTTACGTAACACAGCAGCAGGTAGAAGCATCAGGCATGACTGTATTTCAGGGTACATTCCATTCGTGGGATGATGGCTTTACTTTTGTCACCTATTCAAATCAGGTGTGCAATGAACTGGAAATATCGAATGAAGATAATACCGAAAAGAAAACGTATACGCTCGAAAACGGGGTGGATAATTCAACCGACCAAGAAAGGGAAGAAGGACTATCTTATTGGCGGGTAACTTATACTGTTAACCAATAAAATTAACAAGGCAATGGCAAAAAGTAAGAGAATAGAAGTACTGACATTTAAAACAGAAAAAGCAACTGGTAGGTATCGCTCATTCGAAAGTGATTATCATATCGTAAATGCGGGTGGATTACAAGTTGGTAGTATCTTAGATGAAGCTCCATATACTATTAGCTTAATGGTTAAAAAGGAATGCACCGAGCAAGACCCCGCACCATTTAAGTGGATTACTTTAGCAAAAAAGTCCATGCGCCTTATGGATGCAAAAGATTTTCTACATAGGAACTGGCTGACAATTATAAAAAAACACGACTTATATCAATTAGAAGGATAAAACCAAGAACATGACACCAAAAGATTTTGAAGAGGGTAAAACCATCGCTTATTATGGAGAAAATCGAGGATTAATAAAAGAATATGGTGTTCCTCAAAAGATAATATTTGTAGATAATCGTTTTAAAATTGACTCATCTACTGATGTTATAACGCATTTTATTGATAGCGAAGGGAACAATAAAAGCCAAACGTTTGCTGCGGGTAGCTATTATGCATCATGTTGCCGAATAGTAGATATGCCAGCCATGTCACCAGAACAGCGAACCGAAGCATTATACAAATACATCAGAATAGAGATAGAATCAATATGTATCGAAAATAGATGGCGTGTAGAACCAGACTGGCATATAAAGTTGATTGATTTGGAAACTTTTATCAAAAAACAACAGGAGTTACATTAGTGCAACCTGATAAGGAGTAAAAAGGTAACATTAGTGTAACCGAGCAGGTTTACATAGGATGGCAACGCTATTGTAAACAAAAAATTCAACCATGATGTACTTGGTTGCATTAGTGAAACCACAAAAAGAGAATATTGGTTCAACCTAAAAGGTAACACTAATGTAATTAATGGATTTTGGCTTTATTGCGAGCACAATAAGTGATAAATAATCTAAAAAACATAAAAATGATAAAAAGAATTATTAAAATTGCATTTACTGGAATCGGTTTTACGAATAAGCAGCCCCAAACCATCCAACCCTGTGGTACATCAACTTGTACCTATAAAGATACCGATAGGGATAAAATGAGTTTCAGTGAGTGGAAGCGGTACATATCGGAAGAGCTATCCAAGTTAGAGTTTAAAAACTTAGAACTGGAAGGCAATCGGGCGCATCAATTATATATGCGGGGATTTATGCGAGAGGCTCTAAATTCCTGTATACTTATAAATGAATAAGGGTAACACTAATGTAAACAAGCAAAAAACCATATAAATAACCACCACCCATGCGCATACAAAACAACAAATTGCTGGAAGTAAGCGAATCCGATTTAGAGGATGGCGTATTTTATAATGACACTATAACCGAGATAGGAAGTAATTGCTTTTATGAAATAAAGGGGCTAAAGAAGATTGAACTTCCGAAGGTAAAAAAAATCGGCAACTGGAATTTCCGCTCCAACGCATCCCTGACAAGCGTGAGCCTGCCATTATTGGCTGAGTGCGGTAGTTGGAATTTCCGCTCCAACGCATCCCTGACAAGCGTGAGCCTGCCATTATTGGCTAAGTGCGGCAGTAATAATTTCTGCTACAATGAAGCCCTAACAAGCTTAATAATCGGCAATAATAAATTAACAGTAAAGAATGTAGATGGTTATTGCTTTGTGATAGAAGGTAAAAGGAATCTCTCTGACATAACAATATATTCAGGCTATAACTTCCCATCCATGAATAATGGAGAGATAGTAGAAATCACCCGTCAATATGTAGCAGAGAAAGACGGGTATAAAGCACATGGCTTAACCATAAAAAAGGCTATTGAGGACTTAAACTTCAAGATAGCAGCCGAGAAACTAAAGAATGAACCGATAACACCCGATACCGAGCTAACAGTATATCATTACCGACTGATTACAGGGGCGTGTGATTCAGGGTGCAGGGACTTCATGCAACGGCATAACATTCCTTATACCGTTGCAGGTGAAAACGAAACAAAAGAAATAAATCCGATAAAAGCCAAAGACCTGCTGCCCATACTTGAAAAAAGCCAAGCATACGGACTGGATAGATTTAAACAACTATTACAAGCACAAGAGTTACATTAGTGTAACTAATAAAAGCGGTAAATACGGCTAAACAATAAAGGTAACACTAATGTAATTTAACAACGTATCAACAGGGTGAGCCAATAAAATGGTAACACTAATGTAATTTAACAAAATAAAAGCCCCAAATTGAATCCAAAAAGGTAACACTAATGTAATTTAACAAAACAAACAACATAAAACAATAAAATGACAACAGAAACCACAACCGAGCAAGTCAATAAGACAAAAAGGGCTGACCTATCCTTAATTGACCCAAGAAACATAGGCATTTTAGAGGGGTTTAACATCAGGAGTATAGACCCTAACTCGAATGATATTGTATGGCTATCCGAATCTATTAAAGAACACGGAGTAAAGAACGCCCTTACGGTACGTGCTAATCCAGCCTATCACAAAATCAATAACAATACTGTGCCCGAATATCTCGTAGTAGACGGGCATAGGCGTATGACAGCCATAATGCGGCTATTAGATGAGGGCGTTGATATACCTTATGTGCCTTGCGTATCTAAAAAGATTAATGATGAAGAGGCTATCCTTCGTATGTTTCTTCAAAATGAGGGTGAACCGCTAAGTATTCTTGAAAAAGCAGAAGGCGTAAGGCGATTTGAATTATTCGGCTATCAGCAAAATGAAATTGCCAAGATGATTTCCGAATCTCCTGCAACAGTATCTAAATTATTGCAGGTGGCATCGCTGCCCAAAAAAATAAAGAATAAAATTGCCGCTAAATTTATCTCCCCTACATTGGCACTGCAAATCTTGCGCACCAGTAAGAGTGAAGAAGAGCTTATAAACAAGTTTGAACTGCTTATACATGAATCTCAATATATAGGTGAGGTAGAGGTTAAAGGCAGAGCGAAAACGGCATTTATATCTCCAGATACCGATACCGCCGAAGAAGGTATGATGCCATCAGCCGATAAGACCAATGCTATTTATGAAAATACCGCCAAATTTGGAAAGGTTTTCGAGAAAGAGATGCCTCTTAAACCTAAGAAGATTACCGCCAAATCTGCCGCCAAGCTGGGTATTATTAAAGATACGCCATTAAATATGGCTGCCAATTATATTGATGGGTTAAGTTCCGACAGTACAGGGCAAAACCTGAGTGAAGACCGAATTAGATTTTTAAAAGATTTTTTAAAGCTCCTTAAAAACAATAAAACAAAGGAGGAGGAAATTATAGCAACCATTGATAAGTTTATTGAAGAAAAAAGTTATTAAGAATAATAGGTAACTAAAAAATAAAACGCATATTTGCAATGAAATGGTTTTGGTTGGTTTAGGGATGTAGCTCAATTTTGGTCAGAGCGTTGCCAACGCATAGGTTGGTGGTTCGAGTCCACCCATCCCGACAAGAAGTATTATGGCTAATAAAGAACATACTGGATTTCGAAACGGCAATTTATTCTGCTTTAATTGCGGAGAAAGTTATTCTATGGCATATCCACAGCCCATTACAATCGCTGCTGCAATAATGGCTCAATTTTCTAAAGACCATAAGAATTGTAAAAAGACATGGGTTGAGCCTACAAATAATGAAGCAAGTGCGAAAACAGAAACAGAAAATGCAATCTGGTGGGCAGAGTATGGTGAGCACGGTATTAGTTCGATTACTATGTTCAATGCATTAATTGACAAACGTTACGTTCGCCCCCTTCCTTGCACATTCCCATCTCCACCAAGAGACCCTGATGATTTTAAACGGTGTTATAAGCTTTTAAAGGTAGTACCACAATGGAAAAGCCGATTAGGTGAATTGAGGCAATTATCGCCTACGTGGGCGGCATTAGTTGATAACTGGGATAAGCTTACGGAGATGCATGAACAAAATATAAAGACCGAGTTTATAAACCGTATAGCAAAGGGCAGTATTTTAATTAAGTATCAGAGCCATGAAACGGTAGGAATGTTGGATTTTATGAAATCATTAGGGTGTTAAAAACAATATTAGAGAAAAAAGAGAAAGCCCAACAAAAAGTTGACATTCTAAAGAATATTGAAGAGAGAAAAAACAACCCGCAATGACCAAAGAGATTTTACATAAGGCGCAACTTATTTTACCTGACACCCCCCAAAAAATAAAGTGGGTGACTGGAAATTATGTACATAACACGTATGGGTTAGTTAATCCTAATACTCCCTATGAGCATTTAATGGCTGTTTATGGCTTTATACTGCCGATAAAGATTGAAACCTTATGCGAGTATATCGGGTTTAAAGACGAGAACAACAAAAAGATATTTAGCGGCGACATTGTAGAAGTTGAGGAAGATGATTTATCAATTAGCAGGCATACTGTGAAGTGGATGGCAGAGATTGACTATCCAGCATTCGATTTAGAACCATCGCTGGGGCTTGATTGTAACAGTCTTTCCCACGTTATAGCCTCTACCGCCAAGATTCGGGTAGTGGGCAACATCCATGATAAAAAAGGTAACACTAATATAAACAATACTACAACATGAACATTAACAATAAGATAGGGGTATCAATGATTGTAAAAGATGAGGCACATATCATTGCACAGTGCCTCAATTCTGTATTGTCAACGGGCTTATTCAGCTACGTATCAATAGTAGATACAGGCTCAAAGGACAATACCATCGAAGTGATAAAAAATACCCTAAAAGGTTACACTAATGTAAACATGCACATTAAGAAGTATAATTTCACCAGTTTTGATGTATGCCGTAATATAGCCTTAGATGGCTTACGAGGTAAAACCGAATATGGATTTTGGATTGATGCCGATGAGATACTTGTCTCTAAAACTGACGGATTACTGGAGAATAAGGATGCTTTTCTGCAAGCCTTAGATAAATCTGGCTTCTTTCAGGTAAAAGCTTTTGACGAGGATATTACCTTTTATAGAAATAATTTCTTTAAAATAACAGATGACCTTAAATGGAGGGGACTGGTACATGAATATCTGGGTAATGATGCCAAGCAAATCGGTGTACCAATAATGGACTTTGATATAATCGTATCTAAGCAAGGGCATTCATGGCAAAACCCAGAAATAAAATATAGGCGGTACATAAGCCTGCTAAACCGCCAAATCGAATTAGAGCCTAATGAGCCGAGATGGGTTTATTTTCTCGCAGATACTTACCGATTATTGAAAGACCCAGCAAGTTTAGAAAATGCATTAGCTCTATATGAAAAACGCATTAATAAGATGCCAGAGGGCAACCCTGATGAGAAATATATAGCAACGGTAATGTATGCTAATCTCTACTATAACTTGAGAGGTAGATTACCTGTTGAATTATTGACTAATTTAGATAATGGCTATAATAGTAGGATTGAGCATTATATGCTTTTGATAAAATTTCTTTGCGATTCGAGAGATAATATTGCTGCATTTCTAATAGCACAAAAAGCCATTGCCAGCGACACAATACCCTTTGAAGGAGCATTGGTTAGCCCTAAGACATATTTATTTACAAGGTATTATTTTCATGTATACTTATGCCTATGTCTTGATAAGCCTGCGGAAGCCGTAGAATCGCTAAAAAAACTAAAGGCGAGTATGCAATATTACGCTACCGAACAAGAGAAACGCAATATCAATAACTGGCTTGAAACTATAAAAATCAAATAAAAAACAAAATGGAAAAAATAACTTATACGCAAGAGGAGCAAGACAGGATGCTTATTTTAAAAATGCTTTCAGGCATTTTAGGAAACGAACCCGTAACTGCTAAAGATTTTATATATCGGATTGTAAATAGGCATAAATTTTTTAAAAGGAGAACGGCTGCGGGTTCAAGATATTTCGGATTATCTCCTTTCCTTGAAGACAGGTGGACGGAAGAATGTATTTACCGTCAGTTACTAATATTGCATTTAACCAATGAGGATGTAAATATTGGTCAATATATATATCTAAATGAATCTAATTCAGGCTTGGCGCACAATTCAGTTACTTCATATGCAGTAGATTTTGATATTGATGGAAATATTAATTATTTTAATAACAAGGGAGACAAAAACCAAAGGCTTGCATATGCTTCTTTTTTGAATTTATTTGACAAAGAGAAGAAAGACACCCCTATACTACAAGAGAAAGTAGAAATAATAAGAAAATATGGTGTAAAAAATATTTATAGTGAAGATGCTTTAAAAAACATTTATTTTACAGTTTATGCCCAAAAAAGCTTAGTATCAAAATTGCCACAGGCAAAACTTTCGGGTCGTATTCTATCGATAGATATAGAAAATACGACAGATGAATTGAAGGAGGTTATACTATTTGGCAACAATGGAATTAAAGATGGTATAAAAGTTAGCCCATCTTATAGCGGAATTACTTGGAATGATGTTATAGCTCATATTAAAGCTGCTGATATACATGTAGGTAAAATTAGAGTTGAGCTTATTGGAGACCGACAATTTGAAGAAGGCGAAACATTCTTTTTCTCATATCATACAAAAGACATCATAGGTTCATTGACCACTATACCGATAGAACTCATAGAAAATAGAAAACAATTTATAAAAAGTGCGATAGAGACCGATGTTGAATTAGAATTTAATTATCGCACTGAATTATCTTTTGACTTAACTCCCAAGCAAAAAATAAGGCTTTATTTTTATTTATCTGATAGTACTGATACAAGATTTTTAAATAAATACAGTTAATAAACATAGCAGCAAATAAAGAGTTAAGCTAACAAAATAAAAGTCAACCAATTATAAAAAGTTCACCTCTTTAATGAGGGGAACAAAAAATAAGCATTATGATTACAATAATCACAACATTAGCGAAACGAGTACAAGCACCATTATCAAGCATAATAATGCAGAAAGAGATACGGGCTGGACATAAAATTGCTAAACTTACGGCTCAAAATATAGGTACATCGGACAATGATTATGATTATATTTTGCAATTATTCAAAAACGTACCATCTCGCCCCTCATCCACTGGCTGTACATGGTCTGGCGATATTGCTCAATTTATTTACGACAATTTGATATAAAATATACATGAAAAGATTACAACAAATAAGCACTGTCATAGTGACCTGCGACAGGGAAGAAAACTATCTTGACCAGACCTTGCAATCACTAAAGAAGCACGAGCACTATTTTATCTTATCGCAGGGCAGCCAGTCCACTAAGAATCTGGCATTATCTGATATAAGTGAAATACAATTAGATATTGATTATTATTTGCCCAAAGAGGAAGAAACCAAAATTGCACCTGACGATGTAAGAACTAAGGCACAGTATAATTATATAAATGCATTGATGCTATCAACTGGCTATCCTTATAAGTTAATCTTAGAGGATGATGTAATAGCATCGGACGACCTTAATATGATGCTTCAAACCTACATTAAGCAGGTTGAGGAAAAAGAGAAAGGTGGGGCATTTATATTAAGCTTATATACGCCATACATAGACCCAACGGCAATAGGCTATGAACCCAATAAAGCATATGAAATAAACATAGACGAGTTCTACGGTTTACAGGCATGTTTATATAGCGATTCAATAACCAATGATTTTGCCGTTTATATTTCAGAACATTTATCAGAGCAGCCACATGACTTTTTGATAAAAGATTATTGCAAGGCAAGGGGCATAAAGATTTATGGTGCAGGGGCATCCTTATTCCAGCATATCGGTAAAAAGACAACAGGATTAGGCTATCATCATACTGCTAATAATTTTTGGGATGACATAAAGCATAAGCCCATAATATCCGCATCAGATAAAAAAGCAAATCATCTTTCATTCTCCTTACAAGGTGACAAACAGACAATACTTGTAAGTTCTGAGCACTTAGCCAATACGGGATTTGCCACCGTATCAAAGAATATAACCAAGTCACTAAAGGATAGCGGTAAATTCGAAGTGTGTGTGGTTGATATTATGAGTGAATTAAAAAGTGCGGTAGATATTGACGGCATACAAGTGATAGGTAATAAAAACCAATCTGATACATTCAGCATTGAGCGTATAATAGATAACATAGAACACTTTGACTTTTTGTTTGTAATCAATGATATTTGGAATATTAATCTAATCTTAGATAAACTTAGGCAGTCAGGTAAAAAGCTACCTAAGATATTCATTTATTTTCCAGTGGATGCCGAAAATCACAGCCCATATTGGTATCAACATTTAGATATAGTTACGCAAGCATATACTTATACGAGTTATGCATATAAGGTGGTAAAAGGTGCTATAAAACAAATGCCATTAACAATAGAAGCAGCAGAAGATATATTAAACAAAATTGCAATAGTACCACATGGGTATGATGCCAACAGTTTTTATAATATTCAGGAAAGGGACGGCATATCAATCAACGAAATAAGAGAACGTTTATTTAAAACTGATAAGTTTAATGATGCTTTCATTTTATTGAACGCCAATACAAACCAGCCAAGAAAGCGACTTGATATAACAATGAGGGCTTTCGCATGGTTCTTAAAAAGATTGAACGAACAAAACATTTTTCTTTATATGCACTCCGCTATAGAGGGGTGCATCAATATACTTGAATTAGCAAGGCAATTAAATATAGAGCATAATTTAATCCTGTCTACTCCAATAGATAAACCTAAAGAACGTCCGAATGCGAGCATAGAGGAAATGAATTTGATTTTTAATGCCTGTGATGTAGGGATAAATACCAGCATGGGTGAAGGCTGGGGATTATGCAGTATGGAGCACATGATAACAGGCGCACCTCAAATTGTGCCTGCCCATAGTGCCTGCGAAGAAATCTTTTTTAATGTAAAAAATCCGATAAACTATGGCATAATATCCGTGCAGGAGTTTATGTTTGACCATATAATGACTATTGGTTATATACCTGATACAGAAGATGCTTCTTCTAATATAGAAGAAGCATTTTTAACATGGAAAAAAAATAACAGGCGAATAAGCCCAGATTTAAATGAAAGCAAATTGTTTTCTTGGCAACAGGTAGGTGATATATGGGTTTCTGAGTTTACTAAACCATTGCAATAGTATGTTTGAGGATATTTATTTTGTATGATTTTTATTTAATCGCTATATTTGCAAAAACAAAAATAAAATACAATGAGCCAAATAACAATCACTCCAGCCAATAGCCCATATACTGTAAACCTAACAGGTTCAGAAAATTTACAGGCTTCAAATGTAAATATTGTAACAAGTGGCGGTAGCGTATCTATCATATTGCCTGCACCTCCAAGTGTGGGAAACCCAGTTGTTACCGTTGTTGCACTTAATGGTTCGGCAGCAGTTAGTGTTGCTGCTGGCGTTCTGGCGGTATCAAACGCAAATAGGGGCGCAAGCGGTTATGTTAGCGGTGTAGTAGGAACTGCAAATGCAGGTTCTTCTTTTACCGCATCTGTAGCAGGCGGTTTATACTGGAAGGTATAACAAAACAGAAATTACAAGTAAAGGGGGTGTTTTTTAGCACCCCCTTTAACTATTTTAGTTAAGCGCACCGTTCATGGTATTTTCAATAAGAGCTTCCGAATTTGGATTATCTCTTCTTATATGCTCCCTTACCCTTATTAATAATTCGACACATTCTATTTCTGCCTTATAGTATTCTATGTCATCTAAATCTTGCTCCGATTGTGAGCCGTCTAATCTTTCTATGATACCATTAAGATTGAGTTTGTATTGAAGGAGATTGTCGGTCAAAGGTATTACCCATGTACGAAAAACGATTTCACCAATATATGATACAATTAATTTAGCGGTTTCTTCGTCATTAAGGTATTGGTCAATCATCTGTTATCTATTACCGTTTAAGTATGCATCAATGATGGTCTTTGCCTGCTCAAACCCAAATGCAAAAACAGCATAATATCCCAAGCTGTTGAGTTGCATGAGTGTTTCGTATTGCTCCCTAATATGCTCACTGACAAATGTTTTTCCATCGCGCTTAAATATATTTACTTTTTCTCGTTTTAACTCAAGAAATAAACCAAAATATTTTCCTGTACCGTCAATTTTGTCAGCAGGCATGGCGATGAACATATCTGGGAATCCGCGTTTACCCTGAACGGCATTATTTTTTTTGATTAAGTGCCAAGACATCCGTGCCCCAGCAGAGAAGTCGGAGCGAAAGATAATATGAGGATATTGCCAGCGTAAATACTCGGCAACTTTTATTTGGATGTTTTCTTCTTTTTCAGGTAAGGTATTCATAGAAAAAAAGAAGTAAGATAAAAAATAAAAACGGCAATAACAACATTAATGTACAAGTCCGAAATTCGATTAGTTGTATTTACCTTTCAAAATGCGTGTGCATACAACAGTCAAATTAATAGACGCGATTCTCGATTAGTTGTATTTACCTTTCAAAATGCGTGTGCATACAATCGCAGGTCTATGCGGAAGTCATAGATGATGGTTGTATTTACCTTTCAAATTGCGTATGGTTACAACAAAAATACAAAGTACACATCAAACGAAATGTTGTATTTACCTTTCAAATTGCGTATGGTTACAACTGAAAGCCACGTCATCACGTTCGTTAAGCAGTTGTATTTACCTTTCAAATTGCGTATGGTTACAACTTAGGCTTTTCCTAATATAAATATACATACGCGCCTATCCCTTTTAAGACAGTAAGCGCAATTTTGGGTTAAATTTAGTAATAATTAAATGTATAATTGAACTACAAAAGTAGTTTTTTTATCTCAAACTTATTCTCACTTTTTAATATACCTGTCATAAAGTATCTTTGCTTATATACTTAATGACAGTAATGCAAGATTGGCTGAACAATGTTTTGGATTTATACTTACCAGCCGAATTAAAATTTCTGTCATCTATTCGCCAAGAAGATATAGTTGCAATTTTTGAGAAACAGCAAGCCAATACCGTTGAAACAATAAACTATGCTCAATTATTAGAAGACATACTGCTGCTTTTAAGGAAGCATCTTAAAAATGATATAAAACCTTTAGATAATGATAGTCTCATTGTACATCAATACTTAAATGGAATTGGTATAAAATCGAGTTACTACAAACTGATACAAGATTCCGCTATTGATATGCCCATTAAAAGGGCAACCGCTTATTTTTTTAGAAATCTATTGCAAACAGCGAGTTCTATTTACGGTATAGAAATGCTTAACCGTCAGCAAGAGTTTGTAATAGAACTGGAAAAAGATGAAGAAAGGTATCGTATACTAATTAAGCAATACAATGAACTTATTATAGCCATAGAAAACGATACCGCCACAGAACCTATAAAGCAACAGCTATCAGAATACTGGCTTCATTCCTATGAACAATTATGCAGATTATCTGAATTACTTGAGCGGGAAGGATTCATAGACAATGCTGCAACTTTTCTGCAATCTTTTTGCAACGTTTTACAACATCCTTGCAATTGGACTAAATCGAAACGCTCATTTATGTTTTTGATTAACCGTATATCGCCAGAAGCAGAAAACTATAAATTGAACCTGAAATGTGATTTTTTATCTAAGGCTTTTACATTTAAAGGTAAGGCTACACAAGGGAGAACGCTACGTGAGACCCTTCGAAACATAGAACCAAAAACTTTAGATGACCCTAAGTTTTTAGGGGGAGATTACGCCGTACTGGACAAAATATACGCCTCCATTTTTAAATAAATTTTCCTGCAACGTTTTTGCAATCTTTTTGCAACAAACCTGCAATCTTTTTCAGACTATATACCTCGACATTTACTGCCGAAAATAAAAAAGCCTCAGATGCTCTAACATCTGAGGCTTTCGGGGGGGCGGTTGAAGGTCAAAAGTGCGATTCTCAACGCTACTAAAATGGGTTCGATTCCCATCCGCTCCACAAAGATAAGAAATATTTGAAAACAAAAAGCCCAGACGCTGAAACATCTGGGCTAATCTTTTGTGTAAATCGGTCATTAGTTCAATGGATAGAACACTGAGGCTACTCACTTCAACGATACGGGTTCGAATCCTGTATGACCGACAAACACAAAAGTACATTTTTCTTAATTAAAACCAATAAAAAGCAATGAATTTAACACAGCTTTCTGCCAAGTACAACACCAATGAAAAATGTATCGCTCATTTAGAAAAGGTTAGATGGGGCGATACGCCTGCCTGCCTGCTATGCGGCTCAATAAAAGTGTACCGAAGGAAATCGGGTATACGCTGGCATTGTAATGACTGCAACAGGG
>Ga0208379_1000391_pt1 | contig 19882 bp, 13 predicted proteins | sample CryBogCBE02Aug07_FD_184559 | JGI IMG/M metagenome (GOLD analysis project Ga0208379, IMG submission 184559) | Freshwater microbial communities from Crystal Bog, Wisconsin, USA - CBE02Aug07 (SPAdes) | ecosystem: Environmental > Aquatic > Freshwater > Lake | place: Crystal Bog, Wisconsin, USA... | reverse complement strand
GATCTTACCAAAGGAACAAACGAGGGATACCAAGCTTATGATGGGCCTGATACGAGCATATTAAATGCAGAGTTTCATATCCTTTATGGAAAACCCAGCAAGGATGGCAGTCTTCCCACCTATATTGGCAGAACACGGGGTGATGGGGATGTAACGAATGAGGCAGACGTAGAATCTGCCTTGAAGGCTCGCGATCGCAATCATCACATGAATGAGAAAGGGTTTGGACGTCCAAACCCAATAGCAGTTTCCGAGGACTATAATGCAATTCGCGGACTGGAACAAATGACAATTGATAAGATGGGCGGAGCCATCAAACAAGGCGGAACGTCTAGCAATACTATTAATGGAATTGCTCCAACAAATCCAAAATTAGAACAATATTTAAAAGCGGCTAAAGATTTACTATAAAGAATAAACTATGGAAAAGAAAAAAAGATTTAGAGAAAAAATTGGCATGGTGTTTCGGATTGACTTAAAAGAGGGAACCTACGGCTATGGACAAATCGCAACAAAAACAAAGTATATTTTCTTTGACCACCAAGACGAAGCGGATCATTTTACTCCCATTGAAGAGATATTAGAAAAGCCGATTGCCTTTTATGCCGTGGTTGATAACTATGTGCTCAAAGAAGGCTTGTGGGAGATTTTAGGAATCTATCCAGTTAAGCCTGAGAATCAAGTATTCCCTGAGTCCTTTGGGTATGATCCATTTAAAAAAACCTACACTCTTTTTAAAAAAGGGATTGGATATGTTCCCTGTACTTTAGAAGAAACCTATGGGCATGAGTATTTAACTTCTTATGGGCATGGTGGAATCGAGCAACGACTCCGAGATCATTTTGCGGGACGCCCTTGTTGGTACATTGAATATGACCGTACTCAACATCTTGGTCCTACTTTTATGTCAATGAAAGAATTCTACAAACAATACGGTTACGATTTTCATTGGCTGGATGAAGGAGATTAATTTTGCCCTCTAATGATATATAATAGGCCTTGCAACCCCAACTTGATTTTTTCCGAGGGGGAGTATCCGCTGAATACAACTAATGGCTGCAACGGCGACAGCAACAAAGGGTCTTGACTTTTGTTAACCCTTGTCTTTCTATTGGATCGTTGGGTATGTCACAATGTCAGGAAGAGAAAGGCATGAGACTCTCTTTTGATCGCGTCTTGGGTTTTTGTCTGAGCGGCCTTTTGAGAATATGAATAGATGGAACGGAACCTTTCTATGCTTCACATCACCATAACAAGATGGATGTTTTCGTGTCTCTTTCTTTTTACCTCTGCGTCTTATGCCCGGACACCCCTTGACTTTATAACCGCCGTTGATAGAGAGCGCGATCATTTGCGCCGACAGCTCAAAGACCCGGAAGAGTTTATTAAGCCCTTAAGCCTCGATGTCAGCTTTTACATAGCAGGGCAGAAGAAACTAAACTATGAAAGAAAGCTAACACCACAAGAACGGCAGGCAGCGTTAAAATCGATTTTAAGAACAGCGATTATTCATGCCCGCTTTAAAGAAGCTGCTTTTACAGAGTATTTTGGCGAGATCAAATCAGGACAAAGAGATTTATATTATAGCCACGCTGCCCATGTGAACATTGCCTACTGTGCAGCCCAATGTCTGGTTGAAGCCCAGGCACCTTTGGATTTAGAAGCGCTTGTTAAAAGGGTTGTCTCTCAAAAAGGCAAGCTTGATATCTTTAAAAAAGAGCCCTTGTTGCAAGACAGATTTACAGCAGAGTATATAACAGGCTTTTTAGGCGAGCCCTTTATCAGATGGTATAAGGAGCTGAGTCTTGGCTTTCCTGATATTACCAATCAGTTTGTCTTTGATGAGCGCTTTGCAAGAATTCTCAAACAAGCGAAAGACGTTAAAGCGTTTCATATGGAACATACTCATTCATCAACCAACTATGTTAGTGATGACCCAGACTTTCCTTGCTATGTTTATACGCATGCTTATACCGAATCCTTAGACGAGTTAGAGAGGATTTACCGGAGAAATTTAGGCTTTTGTTATGAATTATCAGAAATCATGGGATTACATGGCCTTGTTTGTCCAGCGTATCTTTTAAATCAAAATCATCCCTTACAATTTACACTGACCCAAACGCCAATGCCTGATAGGCTGCATAGTTATTCTTGGCTTACGGAAATCATGGAGGCCTATGCCCGGACGCCGCTTAATGATGACACGATTCGTGTTGACGATGTTTTCAAGCTCCGAGAGCAAGAAAACCCGGCATTAAAAATTCACTTAACAACCTCACCAAATCTGTCTCGGATTTTAACGTTTTGGTTTTTGACCCAACAGACAACGCTGCGCAGCAAACAATGGATCTCGGTCTCTCCTGATGAATTCATGGTGAGTGATGTGAGAGAAGGTATGGCATCTGCGTGTGTCGAAAGAGCGGTAGCGCCTTTTCCTTTTGGCACCAGAAAACTCAGAAATGAAGATTTTGGCTATTATGAGACCTTTGGAGACATACGGTTTTCGCCTGAGTTGATGAGACGGATCAAGCGTTTCAAGACTCAAGACTTTGCTTATGTTTTTAAAAAGCATCATGTGACAAAAACCGAAGAAAAAGAGTTTTATGACCGCTTAAGTCTTTTTCAAGAAGCTCTGGAGAGATTCAAAGCGAAACCGATTCATGAGCTGTTTTTGCACCTATGGGACCGGTCCATCTTCCGCCACCATTATCGGTTTGCTGAGCCTATAGAAAATTGCAAACCGATAGAAACTGCCCAAGAGGCACGGAGAAGAATTCTGAAAGAGAAGGAGGCCCAAGAAAGAAAGAGCACGGAGCCAGGATCTTTCAAGCCTGCCAAATGCGGCGTTGGTCAGGTTATGTATTCCCGCCTGTCCGTTGTAAAGAAAAAAACCGTTTCTTCGATTGATGAAGCAGAACGTGAGAGAAGAAGAAACCTTGCTTATGAGGCGGCCCTTAAGCGGATGAAGGAGGCGGCCAACTCGCTGGGTGACTCTTGATAAGCAAGAATCGATCCCGAGACCGAAGAAAAAGAAGGACAAGCCTTTGGAAGCTGTTATAGCTAAGAGGTTTTCTTTAATGCTTTAATCTCTTCTTTCGTCAGTTTGGAGTATTTGATTATTTTTTCATCAGGCTCATTGTCAGCGAGCATTTCCAAGGCGATTGTTCGTCTTTCTTCAATTTTTCCCTCAGCTTTTCCTTCAGCTTTGCCCTCTGCTTTGCCTTTTTCAACGCCCCTGATTTCAGCAGCCTGAAGCTCATCTCTGTCATTATAGAGTTTCTTTTGGTAATACGAGTAGTTTGCTCTTTCTTCCTGAGACATTTTAAGAATACTCAGTTTTTCAGAAACTTGCTGCATGTAGGGAGAATGAAACGTCTCTGGAACTTTGTCATATTTCATAACATAAAGCCAATCATCAATTTCCCTCTCTAATCGATCATTAAAAAGAGGAACAGAAATATAAAAATACTCAGGGAGAATGTCTGTTGCGTCAAACACTTGATCTGTTTCCTGACTTTTCATATGAACGCTTAATCTTTCCTGCGTTTCTATTTCATGAATGATTGTCTTACCATGATAAATAGCTCCAGAGCCCTTCCCAACAGGAAAGTATAAAAGGGAGATATGAAACACCTTGATGATTTGTGTGTAATCTTCCCTTTGGGCAAGATTATCAACAATAAGACGTGAAGTATTAAAACAAGATTTATGGATAAAAGAATCTTTAACGTTACGCTCGATTTCAATGATGTATTTATGATGGTCTTGATCTTCAACAATAACATCCGCAAGGCTTCTTTTGTTCTTGCTATCCTCTTTATTGCTTTCAGGCTCAAGGAGGGCAATGATTTTAACGTCTTTATACCCCTTGGTTTTCAGAAGAGCAGAAATAAAACCTTCAACGATACTGTAATCTCCTTTGTCTTTGAGAAGATACTTAATGGCGTAGTCAAAACTAATCAGAGGTTTATCATTATTCATATAAGGGTTCCTAACTTTACTCTCCATTACCAAGACAACTGTAACATAAAGAATACATTTTTTCCTTAAGAATATAATCTGAAATAAAGGTCCCTCAGTTCTTTAGTCACCCCCATTTCTACGAAAACAAAAACTGAAAACGGGAGAAAAGGCAAGATTAGAAAGGAGTTCGTCCTTTCCTAATTTAGAATTCACATCTCTACTTCTGTCTAGGCTTTTTCTTTAAACAAATCTTTGTCTCCATATTTTTCTATTCTCACAGATTTAAGTTTCAGTATAAAATTTCCATACGCAATCCCTGGCTACCAAACATTTTAGGTCTTTACTCTGTAAAAGACTTCAATTTTTCTAAAAAAACCCTTAAAGAATGAGGAGAGTTACCTGACCTTGTATATAAATACCTGAATTCTTCATTAGGGCGAAAAATAGTTGAAGATCCGCCATCTGTCCTTACTGAGGCAAAAATATTATTTTTTTTATCATAGTAAAATGTCCGCTTACCCCCATCTTTTAAGGAAACTGCTATAGGTTTTTTAGAAATAAGTTTAGCTATTAACTCCTCAAATTTCCCACGATCAGCGTGAGAGCTAATACCAAAATCCAAAAACTCCCCTCTTTTTACCACATGTTTTTCTAATGAGTGGTCAGCTATTTCCCTAGCCACTTTGCTTTTAAGTTCTGCGGGTAGTAAAGCTTGAAAAGCCGCCTTCCCACGCCCAAAAATTCTAGCTACTGTATTTTCACCTCTTAAAATAGTATACTCAGCTTCAGCAGCTAAAGCTCCAAGTTTTGTGGCCTCAAAGCGCTCTGCTTGAGCCATTATTTTTCCAACCCACTTACCAAGGACGGTTTTAGCGCCAGGGATTTTATCAAGAACGAAGGAAATGGCTTCTCCAACAGAACTGAGTACCTTCTCAACTCCTTTGATATTAACAAGAACCCTTCCCCCTGCACCCAGCACAAGGGTGCCACCAATGTTGAATACCAACTCTTTAAGTCCTGCTTCCACACCTTTTTCTTCGAAAGTGTTGTAAATTTGATAAGCATCATAAGCTACACTGCAGGCCATGACACCATACCAGGCCAGAATAAGGAAGTTGTTATCCAAGGCATTAGTTGCAGTTGCCGCTGCTGTATTAACATCTTGGTAAGTCAACATAGCAGCCATAGCTGCTGAGATTTTGGAAAAATCCTCAATACGATCTAATGCTTTACCGTAATTTCTCATTTCTCCATCATAAAAGTCTTTAAACTCAGCAGGAGTCAGAGTTTTTCCTCGTTTTCTTTCTTCTTCTTTCATTTTTTCAAAGGTTGATTTTTCGGGGGCAAACATATCTGCTACGGTTTCAGCCACGAAAGCACCCATGGCACCAGCAGCAGCTCCTCTACCGGGATCGTCACCTGTTATGGCACCACCAAGCCCTCCCACAAGGGCGTGAAAGAATTTATGAGAAATTGGGTCTATAGCTTGAATACCACCATCATCAGGCGTATAAGCCTTCCCAACTTCACGGGCAAGAGACGCCGTAATAGCGCCTGCTATGGCAGATTTAACGCCGCCAAGTAAGGCATCTTCAGGCTTTTCACCGGCTACAATGCCCATTCCAGCGCCAATACCTGTTCGAAGGGTTTGAGCCTTCAGATGATCACCAAAGGTTTGCAGCTTAGAAGGCAGTAACTCAATTCCATAAGCATGGCCAACACCTCTTGTCACACCTGCCGTGATTGCTGAAAATGCTATAGATTTAAGAGTATTTGTGCTGCTAAGATTTTTGAAAGCTTGGCCTATGTCACCTTTGGCACTAAGCAGAGCTACACCCGCTTGAGAGCATAAGGACCCGAAAGCAGCGGAGGTCATGCCCGATACAACGACACCAGCTGTGGTCGTTGTCGCGGCGGCTGTCGTTGTTGCAGCCGTAGCAAGTCCCATTCCTTCCGCCGCTGCGGCACCCAGGGCAGAACCTGCCCCAGAAGTTGCTATCGATATGGCAATGGCCACAACAGCTGCTAAAGCTGCACTGGGGCCATCTTTATAGTCAGATACAGATTTATCGAATTCTTTTAAAAATTCAAAAGTAAGCTTGCCGTCAACAACTGTAACCCGTTTCAAAAACTCAAGGGTTTTGCCCTTAACCTGCTGAATTAGAGCCTCTTTAGCACGAATTTCTACATCACCAGAAAAAGAGGACCCACTATAGGTCTTATGCTCTTCTAAATTGTAGCCTTGACCTTGCCAGAAAATGTTGGAATTTTTAACAGTTTGGAAGTAACTATGGTAATTGGTGCCAAGCAAAAGCCGCACTTTACCTTCTAAAGATTCCAAAATAGTTTTAGGCACCTCCGCATGAATATTGGTCAGGTTCACATCCTTTCGAGAGCCAATATAAACCTCTTCCTCGGCTGTGATCGATGCTCCTTTGGAAGTTGCTGTATGGCTTTTGGTGTGAACTTCCTTCGAACTACTGAACCATCCTCCCTTCTTTTTATAGTGGGATTCATGTTCGTGTTCATCATGTACGTCATAAACATTCACACCTTCTTCACCCCAGAGGCGAACTTTCTTAGCTTTGATGCGGGGGGCAAACAGGTGTTGGGCAAAACCAGCTTCAGATACAAAATCACCCCCAGATGTATGGGAAGAGGGCGCCCTGTGCGTCCATTTATCCCGGGTGTACCCCCTTCTGTGGTGATGGGTGCGTTGAGTGACAAGGTCAAGAGCAAAATCTAAAATTTGACCACCAGCTTGAAATGTCGTTCCGGTACCAGAACGGGTATCTACGCTGGTAAACTGGATATTTCCACCAGCCCGAATGGCCAATTGTCTCGCAGCCTCAATAGAGGCAGCCACTTTGTGATCCGTATAATTTTCCCCGCTCCCGTCACGGTCTGCAACGGAAGTTACTTTTACATCTTTTGCCGCTTCTAAAACAGCGTCTTCCATAGCACGCACTTGGGTAGCAACTAAATCAATGGTTCCTTCACGAGCTGCCAACAAAATATTCCGCGCTTCAATTTTTGCCCGAGCAGCACGAAGGGCTTGAACGGTTACGAGTCCAAGATCTCCCTCACTTCTCACCGCAGCACCTGGTGCTATGTCAATCTCTGTTGCTTCCATAGTTATATTAGGGCGCCAAAGCTCTTGTTCTTGAATGTAGAGGGTTTCCCCGCTTCGTGTAGCATCCACTGTTACGCGACCGCTTTTGGTTAAGGCATGAGCTAATTTTAAAGCATCTCGAACGCGTAGATTTTGAAGGCTGACGTGAGTTGACTGTGTTTCAACGGCTTCTGGGACAAGGCCTGTCACATCCCCTGTATACAGGTGAAAAGCTTTGGCACCGATGGTCGTGCCTGTCAAATCCACTGTGCCTGTCAGGGTTGATGCTTCATGAGAAACAGCAGCTACTGTTGAGGCATCCTCAGCCTCTTTTGATTCTTTTGCCGTTGTAATCACATGCGTTCCACCTTCTAAACGGGTGTGATCTAAGGTAGCTTTGCCGGCCTTTATGACACTACTGTCCGCAACAACCTGAGACCGAGAAAGGTCAAGTGTATCAGTTGTAATCACATGCGTTCCACCTTCTAAGCGGGTGTGATCTAGGGTGGCTTTGCCGGCCTTTATGACACTACTGTCCGCAACAACCTGAGACCGAGAAAGGTCAAGTGTATCACCGGCAATAACGCTGTTCATGGCTTCCAAGAACAAGGAATTGGCAGCTAGATTCTGGGCACGCATGGTTAAGTTTTGAGCTTTTAGGTGGCTTTGAGAAGCGTCTAAATCTTTAAAATCAGCGCTAATCTTACGGGCCTCTACATCCATATGGAGAGCCCCAGCTCCACCAGTCAAGGCAACGTCGTCAAATCCTCCTTCGCCCTCATGAACCAACGTACCTTCTACGCGCAACTTTTCAGCGCCGGCCCGAATTTCCTTTTGACGGGTACGAAACGCCCCTAACAGCGTTAAATATTTGGCCTCAAGAGGAAAGGCTACAAAGTCAGCAGTGATATCCCCTTCTAACAGTAGAGCTTCAGTTGCCCCAAAATCAGCAGTTCCAAAGGTTGACTTTCCACGCACACTCGTCTCTGCGCCAGAAAAGGTGATATGAGCACCCCACGCATCAAGGTCCGTAAAAGCATGCGTTTCTCCTTCAAAAAGAAAATTTCCACTCAGCGCGGCTTCATGACTTCGAAGGGTTTCTGTGTCAATTTTGGCAGAATCAGCTTCAAACCGCATGCGCTCTAGTACAGCGAGATCACTTTCAATCAAAGCTTCCCCAACACGTATAGAGCCTGATGGAACAAAGGTTTCACTGGAAACCTCTAGCCCTCTTGCCCGAATGTTTGTGATCAGGTCTGCACGGTTTTTAGCCTTGATAAATAATTTTTTAGATCGGCTCCCAGCTTTTGGATTCCAAAATAAATTTTCACCAGATTCAGCGCTGACTTCGTTTGCTTCGACAAAACCATCAAAAGTCAAAGGAGATTTGGATTTAAAACGAACCTGGCCACTTTTATGGGGCGTACGGAAGCTTATATTGCGGCCAAGTTTTAAGCCATCATCCCCAAGCCCACCATTTGTTTTGATCAAAACAGATGTTCCTTCAAGGGTTTGAGGGTCTTTTTCATGAAACCCAATACGCGGCGCAACCATATGAACAGGACCTTCTGAGGAGAAAATTTTGCCAGAAACGACTTTCAATGCTGGTGCACTAGGGCCATCCAGATGAATACCTACCCCTGTTCTTGCCTGAATAGGTGTTTTTAGGGATACAGCACCCGGCCCAAACGTTGAAAAGCGACCACCCAATGCAAACCCATCAGCTGTATTACCTCCTGATAAGGATAGTTTTTCATGACAGCAAATGATTAAATCTTGAAGATCATCACCCCAGTGAAATCCTTTGGTATCCAAATGACCCACATTAAAAATGACTGACGCAGCATCTAAAAGACCCGTTCCTCGAACCTGGTGCCCCTGAATCCGAAGCTTTGGTGTCTTGAAAACACCTGATAAATTAACCACATCAGGGTGATCATCCAAAACCACTCCTATCCCTTTTTCATGTGCAGTTTCTACGTATCCAGTTATGGGTCCTTCTTTACTAAGATAGTCGGCTGTGTAACGCATGACCAAAGGGGCACGGGATAATACGTACCCTTCATTGTTGCGTACATGCAAAGTGTTGTCGCCCCCAGACATATGCTTGATAGCTGCAAAGTGTGAATTTCTTAGGTAAAAAGGGGTTTTTTGATGCACCACGTTGGCCACGAATATCCCTTCGTTCCTGTGCACAACTTTCTTTAAAGCAGCTAACGGCTTATTATATACCAGCTGATCTGCTTTAAATTCTGCTTCTGGTTTTATCAAAAACCGTGCTTGCGTGTTAAAAACAGGATTTTCAAGCAAAGGGTTGTCATCTAACCGAAAAATGCCCCCCACCAAAAGGTCTTCAGCATCCAAAATCACATGGTTTTGATATATCAGTGATCCGGTATTCAGAACCTGAAATTCTGACACGTTCTTTGTTTCTAAAAGGCCTGCAACCTGATAATCTGCCCCCAGGTAAACGTTTCCTTTGGGGCTTTCTCCTTCCCCGCCCCCAAAAGAAATGGTAAGCCCTTGATTCCCGATGGACGATGGGGTTTCTGTAGCGACTCTCAATAAAGGCCACAAATCCTGAAGTTGCTCCATAGGGCTACACTCTAGTAAAGCTTTGAGAGCACTCAGGTCTTCTGACAAAATAGGGTTAGCTGGGACCTCCTCTCGTTCCAAATAAAGCTCGGCAGAGTCACCTGAATTCATAGAGACCCTAGCACCCGCCACATTTAAAAAGGCCCCGATACGTGCTGATTGAACGTTGTTATAAACAAAATGGGCCTGACCTGTTGAAAAAACAGCTCCCTCAACAGTTGGCTCCTCACCTGTTTCATCCACATCGTCATAATGATAACTAATTGTTCCATAGCGCTTTGTTTGGGCAAAATCACCACGGCCATAGCCGGCGTAAGTAAATGCCTTGAGGTGGGTAATATTTTGAAAAACCAAATCTTGCCCAATAATAACCCCTTCCAATTCTTCCAGGGTTTTTTCCAAATCACCAATTACCAAGGCTACATCCCCTAAAATAGCCCCTTTGTTTTGGATTTCCCCATGCAGTTGCCACCTTAACGGGTCAACAACGTTGCCAGTTCTGTCATCAATACAGTCAAATTCACCTCGGTTAAAAAGCTGTTGGGCGTAAATATGAAGGTTTTCCACACCGTGAATCCGAAATAACCCTTCATTCTGCATCAGCTCAGGTAATACAACATGTTCCCCTTCAGCCTCAATGTTCACAACCCCGTTGTCGTAGTTCTCCAAAACCTTTAAGCGCCCAAACGCGCTGGAAGGCAGCATAATTTTTCCATGATTTTCAAGAATGTCAACACAGCCTGACTCGATAAGGTCGATGAGCCGCTGTTGTTGTATAAAGCTTTGATAAGTAGCAGCCTGCTCAGAGGCCCGAACCCGTGCTATCCGCGTCATGGGGTCATACTCAATGGGGGCTACAGCCGACCATAGGCTGCTGTGCAAAATCGATAAGATACAAAGACTAGAAAATATCTTCTTGCAAAAAATCCCAAGAGAAACCGTCATGACACACTCCTTGTCTTCGAGGAAAAACCAGTTTCCCCTGATTAGATTTTATCCAAACAATCGATCAGCCACAGAGCGTAAAGCGGCCGTTCTTGAGGCTACATCAGGCGCCAAGCCCGAATGAACAGCACGAGCACTAGTTATTTCTGTCTCAATAAAGGCTGAAAGTTCACCCAATATAGGTTCTGGAAATGAAGATGAAATTCCATGTGCTTCTGCTAATTTGGCAGGATTATCTTCCAATATAGACCTTGTTACGAGTTGACCTATACGTTCCCGTGTTTTGCTGATGGCAAGTCTTTTCCATAAGTTCCCTTGTTCCGTGTCCCTTCCCATAGACCAAGCATCAAAAAAACGATTTTCTGCTAAGGCTACATCGAAACGATCTCTATCTAGAAAAGCACCCTTTATATCGTCTGTAAGATTGCCACTGGTGATCTCCGGAACTGGTGCCCAAGCATCATGTCCTCTATCATTTACTGCCCAGTATCTAAACCCACCATGGTGAGAAAAATTCCCCTTAATAGGAAGTTTATAACCATAGCCCAAATAACAAAAGTATGGATTACTTTTGTCAGCAAAGTATGCATACTTTGAAGCACTTGCTATCCTCTCTATTCCCATCGAATCACTGTCTGTTTCGGTTGCAGCAAGGCAAACTCTACAACATGCATTTAAAACAAAGACGACCAAGACTTTCTTCATAAATTTCGGGTTCATATCTCTTCTCCTTGTATCTTATTTTTGAATCTACCCAAACAATCGGTCAGCAATACCTCTTAGTGCATGCAGATCGGCTTCATCGGAAACAACGGGCCGTGGAGCTGCTAAAATAGCCTCAAAACGCTGTTGCAGATGAGAACGCAGCTCATGACCTTCTGGAAATGAATGAAGTATGGCAACTGCTTGAGTACGATGTTGTGCTTGCAATTCAGGAAAAGTCTCTAAGGATTGAACAGTAAGAGCAATGTCTTCTATTTTAGTTACTAACGTTTGGCGTATCCTCTCCAATAATACGTCAGCCTTTGCTGGTTCTTTTTCTTTATATATTGATGCAACCTTAAATGCTTGCTGAAGATAACCATTTCTCTCTAAAACTTGAAACGTACTCTCAAAAGCATTTTTCAAAAAACGACTATAGACTTCTGCTGCTTCTGTTTTATAAACAGCAGGCATCGTTAGAGTTCCTCCTGATTTTCCCCTCTGCGCATTATTGGCTTCTCGAGCGAGTGTTGGAATTGTCAGAACCTGCCGTATATCCTCTAGACTAGATTCAGGATCATAGAGGATGGAGTAAATGCAATCTCCCAAAGCGGGGGAATAAGTTTTAATAGAACTCTGTGTGTTCAAGCGTCCACTATTATCCACCCCACCTGCTCCATAACAATCCCATGAGTACATGTAAAAGCGTAAATATTTCCACGGTATGTCAACAGCTTGTTTAACTCGCGTTGGAACATCAGGTCGGGTTATTTCTTCCATTGAACTGAGATCCGTTATAAACAAAAAATGAACTAAAAAAATAGCTCCGCAGGTTTTTTTCATTTTTTCCTCCTCATTTGTTTATTCAAATAATCGGTCAGCAAGGGTACGTAAAGCAACTGTACGGGCAGCCACGTCCGGAGCCAATCCTGCCAAAACCTCGCGAGCAGCAATTTCTTCAGCTACGATCAATTCATCCAGTTCAGCTTTAGATTCCGCAGGAAATGCAGCAGAAATTCCACGGGCCTCTGCCAATTTGGCAACCTTCCCTTCAAAAACAGATTCCCTTACTAATTGCTTTAGGTGTTTTTTAGATTGAGAAAAAGCCAACTGTTTCCATAAAAGGCCTTGTTCTGTTTCTCCGCCCATGCACCAAGCATCGAAAAAACGGTTCTGGGCTAAGGCCACATCGAAACGATCTCTATCCAAAATAGCTCCCTTTATGTCACCTGTGATGGTTCGAGCGGTTAAAGTGCACGGAATCCAGTAGTTGCTACCCATGGATTGAAACTCTGTCATCGCACCGCTGCACCGTGTATCAAGTCCTCGGTTGTAATATCCCCAGCCATTGTACCAATCACTACTCTCATTATACTTAACAAAATATCCATATTTTCCTGGTTCAGGGTCAATTTTATCTATCCCCCTTAGATCAGTCGGATCTGATGCAAAACATGCGATTGAAAAGACGCCCAATATTGCAGATAAAATCTTACTGTTAAGTGCTAGCTTCATTCTTTTCTCCTATACAGCTTTGAAATTTGTTCATTTTCCAACTATTCTCTCGGCCAACCCCCTGATAGATTCTAGCTGTGCAGCATCAGGCACATCAGGACGAGGAGCCGTTAAAATGTTATCAAAGCACGCTTGGAGATGACCTCGCAGTTCATGACCCTCTGGGAATGAGTGAATTATGGCTAAGGCTTGTGCCCTCTCTTCAGCTGCTAGGTCTGGAGCAATAATAGAAAGAAGAGCTACTTTACGCGCAATATTGTCAACTCTGGCTGCAGATCTTTCTCGAATTTGCTGTAACCATTCGGCCGATAGGGCTGGATTTCGCTCTGAATAAGCAACTGCTAGGTTAAAAGATTTCAAAAACAAAGAATCCTCAATAAATCCTTGAAAACATCTCCTCACACTTTCATCTACGTATTCATTTAATGCTGGAGTTTTCTCTCTAAGGTGTGTTTTTGGATTACCCCATGTATAACAGCTAGGACAATCATCAATCAATCTATCAAAGAGAGTTGGAGTTCTTATAGCACCCAAAAAATTTTTAGTTTCAAGTTTCTCAAGGATCGAGGTTTTAATGCCATAGACCAAACTCTCACGAGCAGAAAAAGTAGCAGATTTATAATCAGCCACGGATCCACCTGAAGTAACAGCATGCCAAATAAAATTAGATACTGTTGCGTACGTACCTATCTGCTTTCTTATAAATTCTTCATCTTCGGCTGCTAAAGTGACATAGTGAAAACTCAACTGCATGAAAATGATGAAGCTCCATATGCCAATGCGACTCTTTAACTTTTTCATCTTTAGTCTCCCTAATTTTATGATTACCCAAACAACCGATCAGAAATAGTACGCAAAGCTGTTAACCTGGATGCGATATCAGGCGCTAATCCTGCATGAACAGCGCGAGCGCTGGTTATTTCTGCCTGAATAAAGGCTGAAAGTTCACCTAATATGGGTTCTGGAAATGAAGAGGAAATTCCATGTGCTTCTGCTAGTTTAGCGTGGTTATCTTCCAGCACAGACCGCATTGCAAGCTGACCAATCCGTTCTCTGGTTTTATTAATTGCAAGTCTTTTCCACAAATACCCCTGTTCCGTATCTCTTCCCATAGACCAAGCATCAAAAAAACGATCTTCAGCCAAGGCTAAATCAAAACGCCTCTGGTCAAGAATAGCCTCTCGAATATCTCCTGTTATCGTTCTTGGAACTGAGGATTCCGGGGGAAAATAAAGATCTCCACAGTGTTTTAACCAACCTACCATCGTATAACCATTATGACTTATACTGGTCTCACCAAAACGAAAACCGTAATAAGCAGAGCCAGTTCCACCACTATTAATTGCCGTACCCACATAGGCCCCGCGTGTATTATCTATCCGATCAATTCCCCTCAAATCATCTAGTGTTGCTGGAGTTGATGCAAAACAGATTGTAGAGCACACACTCAAAACGAGAATAGTTAAAACTTTGTGGATTGGTTTTGTTTTCATTTTTTTCTCCTGTTCACTTTTTGTTTTATCCAAACAATCGGTCTGTCATCCTTCTGAGAATGGTACGTTGAGATTCATCAGCAGCAGGGGGAAAAGGACTGGTTAGAAAGGAATCAAACCGTTCTTGAAGATAAGTCCGGAGCTCATGATCTTCAGGAAATGAGTTAATCAACCGTGTTGCTTGTTCAATTTCAGTTGCCACTAGTTCCGGATAGGCTTCCAATGCTCTGCTCTTTTGACCATGCAATTCTATTTTTGCCGTTGCTCGTTCTCGTATTTGGTTAAGACAACTAGCAGCATTTCTTGTAATATCTTCAGCATTAGGTCTATCAATGACAGAAAACACATCTCTATATGTACTTATTAAATTAAGGCATGTTGAAAATTCATCTGTATTTAATAATCTGTGAAAATATTCATTAGTTTGATTAGCAATATGAGATTTTAGACGTACAATTGCCAAATCAACAAATTCTGAAACATCGGCATGACTTTTTCTTACAGCAATACGATCAAACATTACAGGTAATCGAAATGCATCTCTGAAATTATTTTGGTAAATAAGATCTGAAGCATAATGATTCAATATCGGTATTAAATTTGCTACAACTCTTTCTCCATAGTCACTCTGCACAGTCGATGCGCCGCTACGCAACGCCGTGGTACACCACGCTTCAAAATACAAACAATGAATATGTTTTACATGATCTTCTACCGAAACATCTCTCAATCCTGGCCTTAATTTTTCAGCAAAAGTTACCTGCCTGCTGACCTTTTCAGATTCTGATAATACTTCTCCAGCACACCACCCTGAAGTACTCATCAATGTCGTTAGAGATAATGCTAAAATTAAGTTTTTCTTTTTCATAATATTTTTCTTTTCATTAATTGCTTTTAATCTTAACTTTCGAACATCTTTATGCGAAAAGATGCGTAACAACGCCTCTGGTTGCCTCCAGAACAGCTTCTTCGTTTGGAGTAATACGTACAAAGCTTTGGCGAGCATTTTCAAAACGTTCAGTCAAAAGAATACGTAAGTCATCGCCCTCAGGAAATGAATTAATCAGCCGTGTTGCTTGTTCAATTTCAGTTGCCACTAGTTCCGGATAGGCTTCCAATGCTCTGCTCTTTTGACCATGCAACTCTACCTTTGTTGTTGCTCGATCTCGAATTTGATCAAGCCATAAGTTTGCTCTAGCATGATCTTTTTCAAGATAGACAGTTGCTAAAAATAGTGCTTTATTATATTGCTCGGTGGATAGCAGATTATCAAATAACTCTGCGCTTTTTTGATTGATGTGAACTTCAAAAGCTGTAGTTACGTCTCTAACGTCAGCTGGAGCCATGTCTTTTGAAAATCCTCCGGCCGAAGCTGTAGATGCATACTTACGTTTTCTTTCATAGATATCTTTCAATAATAAAGCCTCATTAAATTCACCTTTTAACAACAAAGAATCAAAATAATTAGTCAATGATTTTGTGTGCTCTTTCTTTATCCATGGCAGCTGATCTGTTTCAAAAGATCCTGAAAAAGATCTAAAATGATAAGGGTAACAAGGGATCGCAAATATATTTGCCCTTTCCTGCATAAACTCTTTTGTTTCTTCTTTGCCTTCATAAGTCGGCAGTCTCATTGCCGCCAGCATCCTCGTTTGTTCTCTTCTTAAAGCAGGATCAGCTGCCATCACCCATGTATTCATTCCCAAAAATGCTGTCATACTTAGGGCAAGGATTTGTACTTTTTTCATTTCCTTCTCCTATCTTTATTTCTTAAACCAAGGCGGCCAATACGCGTTCCATTACAGCGGCATCAGCAATAGGGCCGGCCGCAGGTTCAGCAGTCAAATGGCTTAATTCATTGTAAATGCGGTATTTTTGTTCTTTTTCTGTCAGCGCCTTAAACAATGCCTTACGATTAGCAGCACCACCAGGCCCCTGGAATGAAGCCCTGTGATCATTGACATACTTCAACAACTTGGCGCGGTTTGTAACAGTGTCAGCCGTTTGCTCCACTTTATAAGCGCCCAAATATCCACGGGCACGGGCCTCATCATCGGTTCCACCAGCTGGAAGGACAGCTGGATTTAAGGGGGCTACAGCATCAGCCTGGAATCGACCATAAAGGCTGTTCACCCAATTCCGGCTTTTTTCCGTTACAGCTTCTTGGTACATGGGGGTTATTTTATCAGCTGAACCATCCTCAAAAGCATTCAACCAGGTTTCTGCTACAACCCGTTCAGGGCGGGCTGTGGTGGCCAAGTGGTCACAATCGTAAGCCCTTGCCAACTCCAACAACCCATGCGCCGATGAAACGTACTGGATCGGTGTTCGAGTTAGATTAGCACCCATGCCATCAATGGCAAGAACAGGCCAAGGGGCTTCGGGCGCACCACGAACCTGAGCCTGATAAGCACCCACCAAAGCCGTTGCCACAGCTGCTGGAATAGGGTTCCCTGTTAAATCTAACAGTTTAAACGTGTTACCAGGGGTGCGGGCAGCGTTCACTTGCCTTAAAAAGTTTAAGACCGATGTTCCATACCCGTCGGCTACCAGCCCCCGTTCTAAGTGAATTTGGTTTTTAGCCAAAGATAGGTAGCCCAAAGTGGTGCTTCTTCTTAGCCGTGACAAAACCGTAGAAAGATCGGCATCATTCAAAATATTCCCTGTATAATCCAACAGGCGTAACGCTCTATGCGCTGGTAGGCCAATCAGGATAGACCCAAAATAGTCATCCACATCTCTGTCAACAATAACACCGGCACCAGAACCCATACCAACAGATGCCAGTGTAACTGCCCTTAAAGCAGGTAGACGATCAGGCAATTCACCATAAAACTTAGAAAATCTATTCATGAGTGGGTTAGAAGACAAGGAAACCCGTTGCAAAGATCCAAAAGTTCCTAAGTAATGAGCGATAGCTTCATGGGTTTGATCGGGGTCACCAACAAAACGGGCCTCTTCTTCGTCGATATCACCGGCAAAAAACTCATCAGCACCAGCAGTTTTGTAAGCACCCCTTAGGTCAAGCAATGCCAATCGTTGGCGACCGGAAGCATGGGCCAAAAATGACAACACGTGGGATGGATCTAGGTCTCGATCCCGCAAATCCAGATTTGTAAAATCACGGTTTTGCCCATTCCGCAGAACAAGAAGCAAATCGCCAATAGCCCGATAAGCAGAGTCTGGATAAACCCAACGGCTTAAAAAGTTGGCCGATAGAGGTTGGGCTAAGTTGGTACGGCCGTCATAAGATTGTTTCAACACTTCAGTGTCAGCTGGGCTATAGCCTGTGGGCTGATCAAGGTCTGCAAACCTTCCCAAAGGGTCTGTTTTAGCACGAACGGCTGCGGTAGCCATTTGTTCTTCTGAGAAACCGTGGTACGTTAGGCGAACTAACGGATGAATGCCAGCACGCCTTAAGTGCCGATACCGAGTTTGAACAGCCAAATCTAAATCCCACGTAGTGATGTCTGTAAACCTGTTACCCCGTAAATCTAAAACCTGAAGTTTGGGAAGATTCGCCCGATCCATAATCAGCCGCCCTATGGCACCGGCTTCACTCATACCCTCATCAGTAATGTCATTAAAGGGGAACACAAGGCGTTTAAGATTAGCCCTATTTCTATCTGTCAGTCGATCAGCAAGATAATTAACATCGTCTGAAGTCAGGTGCATAAACCGCAAGCTTAACGTTTCTAGTTGAGCCGCACCGTTGGAATTCAAAATATCCGCAATTTCATTCAAAACAGATGCGCGCTGAGCTCCGTCTGTTAGGTCAACCAATCCTGCCGTACCGGGTGAAGCAATAGCAAAATCCAAATGTTTACACACCACCAAGCTGCCCGGACTGGCCCAGCTATCCAATAAATTTCTGATAGCAGCCAAAGGTGTAGCAGCTATTCCAGCTCCTGCACCAACACGTCGAAGCTTACCAAAAAAATGGAGACCTACTTGAAGATTTTGATGATCCCTTTGATCCAAAGGGGCTCTAAGCTCTTGCAACGGAGAAACATCTGGAAAATCTGTCACAATAATTTGATTCAAACCCTTTCGTATGCCTTCTTTTAAGTGGGGCAGCAACGTTCCTGCGCCATCCACAAAAGGAATGTCACGGCTTAGATGAAGAGTTCCAGTATTTATTTCAGAAAGAGGCAGATCAAAAGGGTACGTATTGTAAATAAAATCTCGGCTTTCTGGGTCTATTTCATCAATCGCTCTGTTCAGGTAAACAAAAGGACGCAAGTTTCTGTACAACGCTTGTGAAAGAGTCGGTGTCACCTCCCATTCGGTACGTCCCCGACCTGCTACATTAGCAGCATTACCCATCGTGGTTCTTTCACTGGTGACAGAAGAGGCATCATCCATAGCCTGAAGAACCGTTTGGCTAGAAAAAACACAAAGGCTGAGCCCCATCATCAACCTGGAAACCAATGATGTTTGTTTCATTTTTAAATACCTTTTAACATGTTTATAATGTTTTGTATCTGTACACATAAAAGTCTTCAATTCAATTGGAAAAAAGTATAGTTTTCAACTTTTTAGTTTGTTCTGGATAAGAAGATTCTCTTTTCCGCATATGCAAAGAGTTCGGCGAAAAAACGTGGCTTACATGTGAACTATTGCTCCTAATGACTCAGATTATGATCCCTTTGAGATGGAGCTAACCTCATAATGTTGCTATTGGTATTACGAAATTGGTGAATTTTTTCTAATGCGACGTGAGGTTATTTGATTTTAAAATATTCATGGCGTTTCCTGCTTTTTCTGAATCTCTCCCAGTTCTTGAGTCAGAATGTTAGACGATTTACCGGTTGTCTCCTTGATCAGAGTCTCGAGTTTCTTGGCTATTGATTCACTCGGCTCTTTGGCATAACGGTGAGCCAGATTGATAAACCGTTTGCTGGTTAAAAGCTTTGCTCCCGCCTCAGTTGCTGCTAAAAGAGCAGTTGTATAGGCAGGCGCTGCATAAAGACCGCCGGCAATCGAGGCTAAAGCGCCGATCCATCCTGAGCCTGAGGGGTTTTGATTGTTCCGCTTGATGCTCTCCATCGCTTTGGCTACCTCGATGTAATCTTTGATCTTTTTGTAGTTTTCAGGGCCGAGGTTATTTTTGAGAAACTTCTGGTTGTCTTTCTTTTGAAGGACCTTGATGAGGGGATTATATTGAGGTTCTTCGGTAATCAGGCTGGATAGCTTTTCAATAAAGTAGTCTGAATAAGTTTTTTTTAACGCCTAAAAACATCCCCTATAAGAGGCAAAAGATAGTCATCTTAGCTGTTTATCGTTGGGCTTTCTTATCATGGGTTAAAGGGTTTGACCCATTCAAACATGTAGAATAGCAAGGGACCTTTGAAACAAACCCTATTTTTTGTCCTTATTGAGTTGGTAAGCTCTGCCTTTTTTCTGTTCGGGAAGACGAAGAAACTTGGCTAGGTTCTGTGAACAAAATTTTTTAAGTCTGTAGGTACGATTTCTGAAGGGTGGTAGATTCTTATGTAATTCAACCACAAAGGAATCTACCGAGTGAATTATTACATTAAAGATCAGGCTTGGAAAC
>Ga0208379_1000390_pt1 | contig 19912 bp, 24 predicted proteins | sample CryBogCBE02Aug07_FD_184559 | JGI IMG/M metagenome (GOLD analysis project Ga0208379, IMG submission 184559) | Freshwater microbial communities from Crystal Bog, Wisconsin, USA - CBE02Aug07 (SPAdes) | ecosystem: Environmental > Aquatic > Freshwater > Lake | place: Crystal Bog, Wisconsin, USA... | reverse complement strand
CCTACACGTTTGAGGAGTTCCTCTGCCCTCCTCCTGAATTCAGCCACAGTTGCTCCTACTGGGATGCAGACACCAAGTCCTGGACGAGCGAAGGCTGCGTTGCTGTGAACGGCACCTTCACAGAGACTGTTTGTAATTGCAGCCACTTGACAGACTTTTCAGCCCGTGTTCTTGCGGTTGTTCAGACAAATGAGGAAATCTATAAAAATGCGGGCAATGTATATCATAATGCGGGCCAATATGCCCTCTGGTTCGGCCTTTTCGGTGGTATCGCTATCCTAACAGTGATCCTCGGAGCTGCCGTTCTCTACATTGATCTTGCCTCCACGCGCCGCTATGTCCACTCTCTTCTCCGCAATCCTCTTGTAAAGAAATCTCTACAGCACAATGCGTATGCGCCGGTCTATGTGTATGACAAGAAGAGCAGCCTGGTCAAGTTCAGAAAGGAGGGTGTGGGCGAAACGAGCGATCGGTCTCTGAACATGTTCCACCGCATCATGCAGCACCATCCTTCTCTCCAGTTTCTGTTCCGCTTCGATCCGCGCCTCAGCCGCGTGTTTCGTCTTCTCTTTGTCTTTGTGATCCAGTTTCACTCTCTCTTTGTGACTGCCTCTCTTCACTCCTTCACAACGCAGGGTGTCGCAATGCCTGTCTATGAAATGCTCGCCCTCGCCACCATTACAATGACTCTGAATATTCCTGTGTTCCAGCTCCTCTTCTATGTTTTCAACTATGTGGGAACCCTCGAGTTCCAGGCGCAATTCCCTCTTCTTTATGAGGAGTATAGACGTCGCGCGGAGTTTGAGAAGTATGGCCTTGCATATCTGTTCAGTAAGGGTGACATGGCACTGGACCCCTATTTCATTTCCAAGTTCAAGGACATTCTGGCTATGTCAACAAAGGAGCTTCTTGGAAAGATGTTGAGTGTTGTGAAGCGGCCGAGGGAGCGGTTTCCCAGAAAAGAGGAGACTGACAAGTATTTTCCTTGCCACACATGGACATCGACCGCCATTCTTGCCGCATCCATGGGCTGGTTTGCATTCTGTCTCAATTATCTCATTCTTTTTGCGGCCACAACAAATGCGGGGGCCACGATCATGACGAGCTGGGCCACCTCGCAGATCTTTGCCGTTTTCATCACGCAACCGGTTGTGATCATTATGACCCTGGGATTCTATTGGGCCCTGAAGAGGTGGAAGATCCTGGTTCCTGAAAAGAGAATCCATTCCGTTCCGTCCCTCTATTATTTCAGCGATCCGTGGAATGAAGTGAGTTACTCCAACCTCACTGCGGAATTTGCCTATACTATTTTCATTCGGTGCGGCGCCTATGCTTCACATGCAGAGGAGCTTGCGTATGCGCCTTTGCCTGCGATTATTCCTGCGCTCGATGAGAAGGAAGAGGATGATAAGAATGCCCTAGAGGAACTCTATACGGAGATGATGGGTGGGCCTAGCACATCTAAGAATAAAACTCCAACTGTCAAGTAGAAATGCTTCTTCTCCTTCTAAGCTCTATGGTAAGCTACGCGGCAGCTCAAGGCTCCTGCCTCAGCTTATCTGGCTTGACCCAGCACAATGCACCTTGCCCTGCGGGCCAAGGTATTCCTGACTGTAGCTACATTCAGACCAATGCAGCTACACTCTGCAACACGGTGGCTCCGAGCTGGGACATCGTAAATGGCGCATCCTGTTATCTGAAGGGCGCCTCCTATGGATGCACATACGTCGCTGGCAGCACCTTTTCAACAAGCGTCACCTTCTGCTGCGCCCTCGGATCTGCAACTACGGCCACTGCTACGATGTCAGTAGCACCCACTTCTTCGGCCTCTATGACACTTATACCCAGCTCCTCTTCCTCGGTTACAACTTCGCCATCAGTTACGCTTAGCACAACACTCTCTCCCTCAGTGACAACTACGTCCTCGCCTTCAGCCTCTATAACCACATCGGTAACAGGATCAGCCTCGGTAACAGGCTCAGCCTCTCCTTCTGTAACCTCCAGTTCCATTTCCTCACTGAGCATGCTGGCTAGTTATAGCTCTACTGCAACACCTACAAGGACAAATATAACAGTTCCTGTAAATGCGACAAACACAACTCTTTCCGCCTCTAACCAACCAAATCTTACACCTGGTGTATCAGCCGCAATTGGTGTAAGTGTTATCATAGTTTGCATTCTGGCAGGATGCCTCGGATACAGGTGCTTTTTTGTTGGAACCGTAACAAAAGAGCGCCGTAAGTCAATGAATGCCGAGAAGCTTGAGGCAGTCGCCCCTAGACGCCCTTCTCTCGCGATCCGCGTTCCTGCCGCCGTCTAAACCCATAAAGCCCCCAACGTCAACTCCAATGCATCTGAATAAATCTGCTCGCCTGAATTGGGAGTGAAGGTGAACTCGCTGAAATACAGTTCACCATCCTTTCCTAAATAAAAGTCCACGCGAACAAATTCAAAGGGTTGTGAAAGACGGACAGCCGCCGCATACATCCGCGCCATGATGGGCTTAGGAGGAATCTCAAATGCGTAGAAGACCTGATTCTGAATGGGAATCTGCTCCAGGGCCCCATCTTCTGAAAAGAGGAAGTGTCTATAGCGATCCTGCTTCTTATCCATGAAGATGACAGTGTAGGGCTTTCCATTCAAGCAATAGATCATAAAAGTGATCGCATTTCCATCCTTTCCATTGAAATAGTCGTCAATCTTCTCTTCAATAAAGAAGCGCGGTTGAACCCACTTATATTGTGCCTCGCCGTGAGTGAGGTAGAAAGACTTGTTATATCTCTCCAACATAGACAGAATCCAATTGATAGTATAGTCTACACCAGGATGAAAGACAATGTTCTGTGACGAGCCGTGAGTTGTCTTGATCATCCAATTAGGATTTATATCGCATTCACTGAGATCGGTGTGACTCTCCATGATGCGCACAGTCTTCGGAATGCGCACGAGATCCCCTGCCATTTCTCTCACGATCTCTTTCGCCTGGAGTTTGTCCACATACTTGCCAAATGCTTCGGGAAAATGGGGAAAACTATACTTGATCTTTTGAAACAGTTTCATTGTTCCCCATCGTGAAGGTCTTATGAAGAAGTTCTTAGTTGGCTCCATACTATCTTATCAAATTCTTTGGGACAGCCCAGTTTGGCCGCATAGATTTCCCAGAGAATCCGTCTCTTTTTCGCGTTTTTGATCTTGAGAAGTTCTCTTTTTCCACCCTTTTCCCTTTTGCTGGGATTGATGCAAGAGATAGAGTGAATGATTCCATAACTTGTGTCCTTCTCCAGGCCATTCGCCCATATAGCCAGATAATCAATGCCCCAGCCGATAAGAGAAGGGTGATATACATTCATTAGATTATCAAGCGCTTTCCTAGAAAAGAGGGGTGTGTTCACTTCCACAAAGTTCGTGTATGCAAATTCACAGTCCTTCTTCTGTTTTGTAATCTTGTGAGAGATGACACTCCCTTTTCTGAAAGAGGGGGCGCAGATTTCGAAATGCTGGGATAGTTCAAACATCTTATTAATATCATCACATCTAATCAGAATGTCATCGTCCATAATAAAATATCTGTCGTAGGGATCAAAGAGTTCTGGCTTCTGGGTCCAGAGCCAGTGGAAATTCTGAAACTTGGAGCCCTTTCTCTTTTCAATGTGTTCGACACAACCCTTGTATTTCTCGTAGTTTTCTTCTGAATCGCCGTAATAGACAACGAAAATATCGAAGTTTTGCTTGGCTTCGGGTCTGGGCCCAGGCCAAGTCCACAGCTTATAAAAGGTTGTGTTATCTCCAGCCGAGGTAAAGACCAGGTTGCGCATCTTTTCTTTGATAAGTAAATTTGATGATCAAAAATACCACGACAAACTAAAAGAATGTATACTCGTGCTCAATTACAGGAGCTTGGTAGTGAATATGAGGCGGCGGTGGCCACGAGGGAGGTTGAGATCTACTCCAAGTATGTTGGAGAGGGTATCTTGGTCTGGGCCAAGAAAGGAGTGAGGAAGATCAGCTTTCCCGTTCTAAAGAAGGACAGTTATGCAACCTATTCATCTCAGGGTATTCTGAACAAATACGATCCTGGTCCGATTCCTCATGAGCATCTAGCTGCAGTGATTGAAAAAGTTTATCAAACCTTTCCTGATATTGATATTAGTGTTTCGGCCAATCATCTCAATGTGAGCTGGGAGTGACGCCGATACTATAATAGTGCAAAACACAAGAGGACCATGTCGTCTCCGTAAGCACGGAGTCAAGCAGCACCGCCTTGCGTAAGAACTTCATGTTTGCACCTCTGCGATAGGAAATATAGAGGCCTCGGAACTCATTGGCTATCTTTTCCTCTAGTGCATCGGCAGTTTTCTCGTCCAAGCACAAGTTATCTGCGTGGAGCACATTGTAACCATGAAATGACTCCTCTAGCATATCGCCTTGCCAAATGGAGACATCGCGCGTTTGCAGGCCCACGCGCTGTTCACTGATCTCAACGCCGGACCATGTGGAGCCTGGTAACAAATGGCCAAGATGCCAGATGAGTTCGCCGTCTCCACAGCCGAGATCGAAGCCTTGGATTTGCCTTACCAATAGTAAGCGCGAGACGACCGACGCGAGCCCCTTTTCATTTAGAGAGCCATAGGTGAGAGCTTCTGCACCATAGGATTTGATCTCATGGTGTGGTAGCTTGAAGAGTGCTGGATTGAGCAGCATTAATATTTGATTTTGTAGGTTTTGCGTTCAAATTTTGCCTTGCGTTTACGCGTGCCTCCGCGCGCAAGGGTAGAATTTGCATTAGCAAATTCCTGGGGTATTACATTAGGAGCAACAGGAACAGTAGCAACAGGGCTAGGAGAAACAGAACCAGGATCGCCTTCCTCTCTCTGTTGCTCTGTAGCAACACCAACGCCAACGGTAGCTGCTGCAGCAATTACCTTCTCCTCAATCTTCACATATGTAGGATCAATCTGTTGTTTGAAACCTTGAAAAATAGGATTTCCCTGGAGCCATGTATCAGTTGTATTCGCCATTAGAAGAATATGGAACTCTCCCAATAAAATCTGGAAAAAAATAGAGAGAATTATAACATCTCTTACGAGCATGCGAAGCTGTTCAATCGGTTGTAAAATTCTACGTAATTTTCTTCTAAGAAAAGCAAAGGAGGATGGCTTTGTTTCCTTCTTAAATTTCTCAAAAAGAGCTATGAAGGAGGGATCTGCTCTTGTACTCTTAAGTTCTATCTCTATCTGATCAAAGGCCTCGGGGCCTGCCATTTTTACGAGTCCACGTAAGACAACACCTACCCATACATCAACCTTAGCAAAACTTAGTGATTTTAACTGAGGGTAAATGAGTTCTGAATTTTTATTTTCTGTTTTTTTCTTCTGAGATATTTCTTTAATTACTTGAATAATATGATACATGCGCGTTGTCTCCTCCATAATGGCTACGCAATTTAGTGAAAACTCCTTATTAGCTCCATGCATACGCTTGAGGTGAGCAGCAAATAGGCCCACGAGAAGTAAAGAGGCGGAAACAGGCGCAGAGGCAACGAGAATACCTGTTGCACCTGTTGCAGCAGCCGCGACAAAACCGACCGCCGTCGCTGCCTGTGCTACTGGAAGGACGCCTGAGACAAATTCTGAACCTTGCCGGATTTGCGCTACCTCACGAGAGGCTTTTCCCATCCAAGCCCTTCTTTTAAGTAAATTATCCTTCCTTTTATTTAAATTAGAGAGGGTTGATGTTGAAGGGTTTGGAGTAGGTTGATTTTTACGAGTAAAAGGGTTAATAAGCCATGATATTTCTATATACCGTCTATACTTTAATTTAAGGAAGTTCAGAGAGTTTTCTTAAATTAAATATTAAATGACGTCAGTCATGATCTCACACAAGCCAAGCTCTGATCTCCAGCTTATTATGGTATGATAGGCCCAACTTATTATCAATAACAGTATATCCTGTTACAGTGCCAACCGGCTCACCAATACTGTTTACATCGCCTGTAGCCTTTACCAGTCTGAAGTGTAATAGATCATTCTCACCTCCATTAACACCAATGTAGAGATCCTTGCCAAGATCAATAAGTGTCATTAAACTACCATTCCCAAGAGGAACAGTGGAAGTATTGAGCGCATCCGCCGATGCACCAAAGGACGTTGCATCCGGACTCAGATAGATATTTCCTACAACCGTTGCCGTAGAAAACGCGGCCTGAATATCAGAAAGTTGAAATAAAACAGGAGAATATCCTCCCGTATTTAATGTTGCTTTACTCGGCTGCTTGAAAGAGCTAAGAACAGATGTCATTATACTATGAACTCGGTTTTTATCTAACGTCGTAACTTTATTTTAAGGAAGCTTCCTTAAAATAAATGTCCAACCCTAAGGGTCGGCCTTGGCCGGCACTTACGACTAATTTGGTGATGGATCTTAAAAATAAGGAAGCTCTTCGAGCTTCCTTATTTTTAAGTCTCACCGTTAGGGGTAAACTCACGACGTTAAGAAAGCCAGGCGCTTACATATAAGTTATCGTTGTATGTGATTCCAACCTTATTATCAACAACAACATAACCCGTCGTAGGGCCAACCGGTTCACCGAGACTGGCCTGGTTACCCGTATTCTTTATTAATCTGAAATGTAAGAGATCATTTGCATTTCCCTGAACACCTACAAAGATGTCCTTTCCAAGATCAATAAGAGTTTGAATATTAACACCTACTGCCACTGCGTATCCAGCATTTAAATTAGACGCACCCGCATCAAATGCCTCCTTTGTCGGGCAGAGATAGACATTTCCTGTAACCTGTGCTGTAGGAAACTGAGAGTTTATATCGGAAAGCTGAAAAACACGAGGATTATAATTTCCTGTGGTGAGTGTCTTTCTTGTTGTCTGCTTGAATGAAGCAAGAAGCGACGTCATTATATTATAGAGGCAGTTTTTAAGCGAGCCAAGAACTTACATATAACTTATTGGAGTATGTTTCTGAGACTCTGCTCTCAACAACAACATATCCCGTAGAGGGAGTGGGACCTACAGGTTCACCGAGACTCTGGATATCACCCGTAATTTTCACAAGTCTGAAACGCAATAGATTATTAGCAAGGCCCGTAATACCCACATAGATATCTTTACCCAGATCTAAGAGCGTTAGTATAGTGGCATCTACAGAAGATAGATCACTTCCAGTGTTTAACATACCTGCCGAAGTAGCAAATGCCGCAGCATTAGGAGAGAGATAGACATTTCCTGTAACGGTGGCATTACTGAATGCGCTATCAATGTCAGACTGTGAGAAGATGGTAGGACCGTATCCACCCGTTGTCAGAGTCTTTCTCTTCGTCTGTCTGAATGAAATGGAAGCCGAGGACATTATATCATAGATGGATATTTTAATCAATGCTTACCGTCTAAACTTTAATATTAGAAAGCTCAAAGAGCTTTCTAATATTAAAGTTATGACGGGTTATTAGTCGTTTGGGCTAAATTAATAAGCCAGTAGGCTTCTTAGAATTAAGCCACGACGTTACCTAAGCGGCTCACCCCCTTTAAAGATAACAAATGACCACAAACATCTATATTCTCAGATTACAACAAGGCCGATTCTATATTGGCAAATCAGACAATCCAATGAAACGATATCAAGAGCATCTGGAAGGAAGAGGATCCGCGTGGACACGCAAGTTCAGGCCGCTGGGGATTGAAAAGGTGTTTGAGAATGCGAGTCCATTTGATGAAGACAGATACACGAAAGAGTATATGGCGATACACGGCCTGGATAGGGTGCGCGGAGGTGTCTATGTGGCCATGGAACTCGACGCGGTGCAGCGCGCCTCTCTGACGAAAGAACTCTGGGGTGCGAAGGATAATTGTATTCGGTGTGGCCATGCAGGGCACTTTTTCCAGACCTGTAAGGCGAAGGTGACCGCGAATGGGAGGCGGCTTGTCTGGGACTGCGAGGCGTGCACGTCGATGTTTGAGAACGAGGCCGAGTGGAAGAGACATGAGATGAAGTGCTGGCGATACAAGATGAGAATGGCTCTTTGTTATCGCTGCGGTCGTCGGGGCCACTTTTCAGTCGACTGCTTCGCTCGACGGGACTTGTCAGGAAATATTCTTATCCTTAAATAAATGCTTATGCAAGCTATAACGCAAGCCTTAACGCAGGCCTTAACGCAAGCTATAACACCAGTAACAATTATGATAGAGGCCTATCGTCTCTTTAACGGTGCTTTGCTCGTTATCTTTGTTCCTGGAGTCTGCGATGGCCGCGCGTGTCTTCCCCAGCAGAATTTTGAGCATGGATCTTTACTCTATAAGATCGTGTGTGGCGTAAATGTATTTACTTTACTCGCCTTCATGGTTCTCTATGCGGTGGAGATACGGAGAGAAAATAGGCTGACTCGATATTTGAAGGTGAATCATGCCTTGCCGAGTGACACGGAAACGGTTGCACTCGCCTTTTCCAAACTGACTCCGAGGCGGCAGGATGCCATTCATGCGCTGGATGCCATGTATAAGCGGGTCATCTACACAACCATTGGTGTGTTTACAGTAAATACGGTGCTGAGTGGATATGTAATTATGACAGAATACGCGAATGATAAGGGGCCGATCTTATTCGCGACAGGAACCGTCTTGATCGCGAGTAAGATGTATAGTATTGCCATGATGTGTTCAGATAATGTCCACGTGTCGGCCTATATACAGAAGAAAATCCAGTTTAATGATGTGCAGGAGGGGAAGGCTCTGCCTACAGATGTTTAAGGCCAGCTGATCCGATACGATTGTATGAACCAATCCCATGCCACTTTGCAGCCTGGGAATGCTTCTTTCAGAGGGCCGTCGATGTCGGCGCGCTTGAGTCCTGCTGGCACATCCACTACAGCCGATTTGGAACCCTGTTTGGCATACATTTCGATGTCTTTTATAGTGACTTCAAGAAAAGCAGCCATGTGATTTTCCTTGCTGTAGAGCTTGGACAGTTCCTCGGCGCTGGGCATTCTGGTTGGGGTTATGTGGCGGATTCTTAGGCTACTCAATCATCCATAATAAGACAGCCAGAACAATCACCACTTGGATACTCACTCTCTCCTTCTAAACACTTTCTAATAAACTCTTCATCTGGTGTAATATGTGCTTTGCGAAAATTATTATCGAGAATAATTCCTGCAATATGTTCTAGATTTTCTACTCCTGTAATTTCTAACACTTCACCTGTGCGAATATTATGAAGGCAAAATCGCCGATGTTCAGACCTTGTTAACGTCCAGATCCAAGCGTAAAGAGCTAACTGGATAATATGTTCTGACTTTAAAGAATCAACACACTTTAGTTCCCAAAGAACATCTCTACTAAGAACATCTGCCCTCCCAGTAATATTAATATTTGACACTGAGCCCCACTTTAATTCACATAGTCGAAGTTCATATTCAAATAGAAGATTCTCTGTTCCAATTGTCTTTTCAAGAATAGCAAGCAGAGGTTCTACTATATCCTGTGTCAACCAACCATAGTTTTTGATCTGCTCAAGTTTGAAAATAAATCCAGAACGATAAGATGAATAGATATTTGATAAACGCAAATAATCATCAATCGTTTCAGGATCCTTCTCAATTGTAGATATCCACTTCTTATGAGTCTCATTAGCTCCTGTTCCCTTCTTTAAAATAGGAAGATAGACTTCATTTAGTTCACTATGAATACTAATGGTGTCACAAAGACGCTTTTCATATATTGACGGAATAGCAATTCCATTTAAATCAGAAACTGCTTCTATAGTTCCATTTTCTGCTTCAATAATTGGTGGCATTTTAATATCTGCAAAGGGAGCAGTCACTGTTTTAACCTTACAAAGTTCTAGAACAAGGTTAATTAACTTCTCAGGTAAAAATCGTGTAAGATCTGTAACAAATCTTGTTATACCCTTATCTTCTTTTGGAGAGGTTGATGGAGGAGAAGATGACTGAACATCTTCATTTAGAGTGTAATTTTTAAGAATCTTAAAATAATCTGACTCAACCATTAATTCCTTGCGGAGAAAAGGTAAAGGTTTACGTGCGATTATTTCTCGTGCAAGTGGATACTCTCCCCAAAGATAGAGTAACTCTTTAGAGCGCGTTGATGCAACATAGAGAAGATTAGGACACACTTCTCTTGAAGCATCTCTGAAACTTAAATAGAATGCTTCATTGAAACCAGCAACAAATACACACCTTCGTTCCAATCCTTTACTTTGATGCATACTAGAGAATACAACCTTTCCAGAAAGAACTTCATCTATGAGTTCTTCATCATCTGAACTTGGCGCATAACAAGGAACCCCTTTTTTAACAAGCATATTTTCTAGAATTTTAATTGGTGATGAATATTCTTCGCTTCTACTACGAACTGATGGAGAAAGAATAAAGATATCATCTGGTTTGTAACCAGCTGTAAGAATCTTCTGTATTTCGCTACAAATAAATTCTGGAACACTCCTAAAAGGGTCACCTTGAATATAGCGAATAGGTTGTTTCGATGTTTTAACTGATTTCATACGAGGATATCCGAGCATTACATCATTCACAAACCATTCCATTTGTTTGGTGATTCTATAAGATGTTTTCAATTCCAAGTTAATCCATGGTGCTGTAGAACTTTTATAAACAGAGGCTGCATGTGTGAGGAAACGAGAATCTGCACCCTTTTGGGGAAAATCATAAATACATTGTAAACGATCACCCATTACAAGCAATTGATGGGGAGAATTTATATCTCTTAAAAATTTCTGAATGAAATCAAAATAAAGATGTGTCATATCCTGTGCCTCATCAATAATAATAAGATCAGCTACCAGGGGTCTGTGCGGCCCTATATTATTTTTAAGAATAAAAAGAAGTTCACTATCTGTAAAGCAGGAATCATGATAATATGCTAGGCCAAAAGAATGATAGCTGTGAACTTCTAGGTTCTTAATATTATTTAACTTAACTCTATTGCGAGTTTCCTCCTTTAATCTAGCATTGTATGTAATCAAAATAACCCTCTTACTTACTAGAGCACTTGCGAGTAAGAGACTTGTGGTTGTTTTCCCTGATCCTGCAACAGAGTCTAGCTGAACATTATTACCAGCTACAACCGCTGATATTACATCTACTTGTTCTTTGGATGCTATAGGAAGGTTAGACATCCTTTCTATAGTAGAGTAATTAGGGTTTAGACCACACATGAAAAATTGATATCCTCACCCCCACAACCAAACGTATGAGCCACACACGTGAATGGATCCTTCATGAATATGAAGCAAAGAAGCATCACATCAAATCAAAGGATCCCCTGAAGGAGATTGCATATCCAAATCAGAAGGAGGCTGCTGCCGAGATCTTCCAGGCTTTCATGGTCGAGGATAAGGTGGCTGTCACTCTGATTGCGCTTCCCCAGGCAGGCAAGACAGGCACTTTCCTCGAGGTCGCCTACCAGATGTGCACCTTTAACGACGAATCCAAGGCGGTCGATCCAGAACAGATTCTGTTTCTGACGGGCATGAGTGATCGTGACTGGCAGAAACAGACGGAGGATGATATGTTGACAGCTTTCAAGAAGCGCGTCAAGCATCGTGGTCGCTTCGATACCCTCCCCACTCTTCTGAGCACGATCCGCAATTCTGTTATTGTTCTTGATGAGTGCCATGTGGCGGCTGGAAAGGAGCAAAGTCTGAGTAGTATTCTGAAGGATGCGGGTCTTCTGGATATTCAGACGCTGAGGGAGCGGCGCATCTTCTTCTTGGAGGTTTCGGCCACACCTGGTCATACACTCTATGATATGCTGAACTGGGGCCCAGAGAATCATGGAATTGTAATTCTGAAGGAGTCTCCACTCTACGTCGGTTTCCGCGACTTCATCAGGGAAAATCGCCTCAGGCAGTCACTTGATCTGGTAAAGGCAGATGAGTGTGAGAAACTCATGAATATTGTTGCCGAGAATTTTCCCGAGCCTTGCTGGAACATTATTCGCGTAGTCGGTGCGAACTCGACAATTCAGAAGGTTCGTGAGAATCTTGCCACCTCTGCGCATCGCAGGGGTTGGGAAGTTGTCTCTCATAACTCCATGGAGCGAATCGGCGACATTGACTACATTATGTCAACGAAGCCACGGTCGCACCGTTTCATTGTGATTAAGGAGTTCTGGCGTGCTGGAAAGCGCCTCTGTGATAAGTATCTGGGTATTGTGCATGAGCCCAAGACAAAGATCCAGGACACGAATATTACGTCACAGGGGCTCGTGGGCCGTCTTTGCGGCAATGATAAGAAAAAGGGGGCTGGTGCGCCCATCGCCTTCTGTGATACAGAACTCATCCATGACTATCTCCACTGGATTGATGTGAAGGGTGATTGGTCCAGAGTTCTTCGTTACAAGTCGAAGGCAATTAGCGTGAAGGGTGGCCGCATTATTCATTGGAATGAATCATGGGGTCATCATACGAATGTGGATGGCGTGAATGCGCTTGAGACGCCTGAGGATTACCTCCTCTCAGATCTCTTTGAGAACAGGGAGGCGGCACGCATGTGGGCGAATGAGGAGATCAATTGGGCTGGCGCGTGGAATACTGGAGGGCAGCATCGGCCATCAAATGTTGATACTCATGGTGCAGATGGGAATGCTGGAACTACGCATATTCACTCTCGTGGTGGCCTACACCCAATCCAGACGGCTGAGGAGTTCCAGGCGCAGCGTGATTATAGCCGATTCGGTGCTGGCGTGAGGTGTGTGCCTGTTCTTATGGAGGGCGATCTATGTTATGTCGTCGTTTATAAGAGAGGCTGGAAGGTCTAGACCATCCCCACCAGCTCCTCCTCCGTATCTGCGCGATTCCGAGGACATCCGCGCCGACACCACGCCCTACACCGCTCCCTATCTGATCGACAGTCCGCGCAATTCCTCTTGCAGTCCTTCCTAGGATTGCAAGAGCAAGGAAAAAGAGCCGTTAAAAGGGCAGTTAGGCCGCAACCAAGAACAGCCAGAGCCGTTCCAGCGGCGAGCCCCATGTCTGTATAGTCTCCATCCATCTCCACCAATTTAGTGATAATTTTTTAGGTCTTAGTATCACCCAGTAAAGGCGCCGCCTTCTCATCCTTTTTCATCTCGGGCATTTCAATAGAACTCTCATCCACAAAGGTCCCATCCTTGATCGCCTGAATATCCTTCAAGAGCCCCTTGGACACCGCGTTATTCGTCTTTTCAAACGCATTGATAATGGATGCTAAGATATTCAGACCAACGCCGATCCAGATCACATACTTCATGTCATAGCCTGCCGCGACCGTGGTTGTCAGAATACCTGCCGACTGGACAACATGGAAAAGATAGATGAGTCCCAGATTAAAAGAATTCAGACACTTGCGCTTGCCGATAAACCCTTTCAGATCTTCCAGCTTATTCTTTTCAAGAATAGCCTGGATTTCCACGGAGACGTTGGTCGCCATCTATAAGGTGCCATATAAAATTGAGTCAACCACCCCCATACTAAATAGTCATAATGCCGTTCAAGAAGACAGCCTCCTCCCCTCTTGAGATTGAGCTGCAGCAGGTGGCCTCGGGGCATGGATTTAGCCCCAAGGTTCTGTCTGTGAATGGACTGGACTTTGAGATGGAGGATCTGGCCGCGCCTTGTCTAGCAGATGTCTATGGCGACGATATTAACAAGATTCCGATGGATATCTGGTATGAAATCATCCGAATTCTAGAAACCCTCTATGAGGTTGAAGGGATTGAGTATATTGACATCACCCCCTATAACTTCATTGAAACGCAAGGGAAGGTCTGGATTATTGACTTCGGCCACGCCTATTATACAAAGGACATCAAGAAGCCGGCGAACTGGTTCTTGCGCGATCTTCTAGATAGTGATGGAAAGGCGTGGAATCCTGATTTCGCATAAGGACCCCCTGTTAATAGATGGAGTTTCCTCCCAGCCTCTTCATAAACTTAGAAAAACGACCAGATCGCAGAAAACGCATGGAAGATGCCTTCGCGTCCTGGCCCGTTCCGATCGAGCGTGTGGAAGCTGTTGAGACTACGCCAGGCTGGAAAGGCTGCACTCTATCCCATCGTAAATGCATTGAAATCGCAGCACAACGTGGCTATCCATGGGTCTTGATTCTTGAAGACGACTGTCTAATCAAAAGCAGCGAGCGCTTCACCTCCCTACTACCAACTCTCTGGTCAAAGAGAGACAGCTTCGATGTTTTTCTCGGCGGTCCCCTCTTTTTCACCAGACAGACCCTTATCCAGGAAGACCCTCCTCTTATCAAAGTGAATGGAAAAACAACCCATTTTTGTCTTATCCCAGCCCACAAATATGAGCAGATTCTCAGAGACATCCAGCCCACATATGCTGTTTTTGTGATTGATCACTACTATGCGAGAAACTTCCGCTTATGGGCAACCTGGCCATATATTGCTATTCAGCACGAGGGTAAATCCGATATTCGCGCAAATGAAAATAAAACGAGTGGAATTTTTCAAGAAGCCGAGGAAGTGATTAGGACATTTTTAGAAACGGGTGAACAGCAATTTCACATTGAAAACTTTACAGTGGAACGTCTGAAGGATCTGGATATTGCGTAACGTCGTGACTTCCTTAAAATAAATGTCAAACGACTAATAACGGTAATTTTCTATTGTTATTGATAGAATGAGCAATAACAATAATAACTGTGAACAACGTGGTTCTTGCCTCACGAAGACTCGTAACAGATTTCATAAGATAGCTCATTATTTTGGATTCACGAATAGAACTGCTAGAAATCAACGGGAGTATAATAATGCGGTTAGAAGAGAGCTTGAATCTAATTCACGCAAGCCTACGGCGGCAGCATCAGCACAGTGGAAACCGCAGGCAAGACAAGTTCTGCCAACACTTCTTGAAGAACAGGAAGCACGAGAAGAAAAGAGGGGATATGATGAGGCTATCGCTATTGCCGGCCGTATTCTTGGAACTGAATATACTACTGAATTGCAAAAGAGTAAGGCAGTTCTAACCCAGTCCCAAATAGGTGTATTTAATCAATATCGCAGGAGTCAAGGACTCTCAACTTATGTGGATGAGCCAAAAATTAATTTTGATCGTATTTATACTGCAATAAGATTTATAGGGGGTAAACTCGGTATTCCTGGTTATGAACTACCTATTGGCCGAACGGCTACTAGTAATCAGCAGATTAGAGTAAGAAATACAGAAGAGGCCAAACTTTCTGATATCAATGTTCTTAACATATCCATAGGCATTATTACCAAAATTCAGACACAAGTTAGAAGAGAGATTAATACTATTCCATATGGTCAAAAGCATGTTATAGCTGGAGCAGAACGGGCACTTGCTCATATAAATACGATATATCAGGATATTATCGAGCGGTTACAAGTGCAAGAGGCCATCGCGCAAAGAGCACAGATGACACAAATGCAAGCGGCGCAACAAGAACAGATGGCCGCGGCCAGGGCGGCGGAAGCACAGTATGCTGCACGGATAGCGGCTGCTAGCGCGGCCGCCTATACTCCCTCGTATAGTAGCGCGCATTCCAAAAGAAGAGGATCTCTTGGCGGTTCCAAGAAAAGCACGCGCAAGGCGAAAAACACACGCAAAATCCGCCGATAAATAGCCCCCTTTAAAGTAATGTCGTGACTTAATTCTTAGAATTAATGTCAAACGACTAATAATCCGTAATACCTTTAATATTAGAAAGCTCTTTGAGCTTTCTAATACTAAAGTATAGACGGTAAGAAGAATGAGAATTATCATAGTGGGCGGCGATGGGTTTATAGGTTGGCCTCTGGCCCTACGACTTTCTTCAAACGGCGATGAAATCTTTATTTTAGATAATTTATCCAGGCGACGCATAGACTCCAACCTGGGAACCTCTTCTCTAACACCTATCAAGGATATTCAGACACGTATAGATACATGGACCTCAATAACAAAAAGAGCCATAGGGTTCAAACAACTGGATGTTGCGACCGATTATGAAGAGCTCTGTGCCACACTACAAACCTTCAAACCGCATGTGATCGTGCATCTGGGAGAGCAGCGCTCCGCCCCCTATTCAATGAAGGGGGCAGCCCAGCGCAGATACACTGTCAACAATAACATAAACGCCACTCACAATATTCTTTCCGCCATAACAGATTGCGATCGCAATATTCATCTAGTGCACCTCGGCACGATGGGAGTCTATGGATACGGCGTCATACCTAACACGGTCATTCCCGAAGGCTATATTACAGTGAAAATTGCAGAGCAACCTGTTGAAATCTATCATCCGACCTATCCTGGATCCATTTATCATATGACAAAATCGCAGGATGCTCTGCTTTTTCAGTTCTACCAGAAAAACTACAAGCTCAGGATCACTGATCTCCATCAAGGGATTATCTGGGGCGCCCAGACAAAGGAAACCATGCTTCACGAAGACTTGGTTAATCGTTTCGACTACGACTCCGACTATGGAACCGTCTTGAATCGTTTTATTGTCCAGGCCGCTATAAACACTCCTCTCACAATATACGGAACAGGAGAGCAGACGCGAGCCTTTATTCATATTGAAAATAGCATGGACTGTATTGAACTCGCTATTCAGACAGAAACACAAGAAGATAGAGTTAAAATCTATAATCAGATTACCGAAACTCATAGACTTATTGATCTTGCAAATCTTATAGGGAAACCGTATGAATTTCTAGACAATCCTCGCAATGAATTAAAAACCAATGAACTCGTTGTTAAAAATGATCAGTTTCTCAAGCTTGGCCTCAAGCCTATTTGTCTTAACAAAGAGGCTATACAAGAAATCTATACTTTTGTTTTGAAATACAAGGATAACATAGATAAAAGAGTTATCTATCCATCTTCTAGTTGGAAATAATGGGAGATGTTAAAGTTACTATTAATAATTTCAAGGTTGGCGATCATAATACAGTATATTATTATGATCTTTTTCGTTATGCACATTTTATATACGATTGTGTAATAACTGAACTATCAAGTGATCTTTCTTCTTATACAACCGTATATAGGAAGAAAGACATTAAACAAACAATAGGAAATTTTACGTCTCTCTATGAAGAGATTCTACAAAGAAAAAACATAGAAGTATCTGAAGAAGAGTATGCAGCGCTTCCATGCCCAGAATATGTTTTAACACCTCCTCTTCATGAAAGTATTACAAAAGAGCAAATAGAAAGATTTCGTGCTCATATTTTTAAGCGTTATTCAATTGATGAATATGCAGTAGATCCAATGTATCCAGAAATTCTTTTAATTGAAAGAGGAAATACTATAAACCTAGTTTCTGATCCTCTGCTCGCAAGTCAACTGGATCAATCAATACTTAAAAATAAAAATGGAAAGAAACTCCGTGAACTCCGTGAACTAGATATCATTAAAAGTAATCTCCACACCCTTTATACAGGAAGATTTAAAACAGTTATACTTGAAGAGATGCCCTTTGAGGAGCAAGTTCGCCATTTTGTGAATGCATCCGTTGTTATTGGATGCCATGGTGCAGGAATGATAAATGTTATGTTCTGTAAAATTTATACTATTGTAATTGAGTGTGGTCTACTGACAACGCCGCGCTTTACAAAAGTGTGTAAAGAATTAAATCTAAAACGCTATTTTATTGATAATAATAAATATACCCCCTCTAGAATTCTAGATATTTTATCAATCTCCATATAAACAAGTAATACTATCAAAAGTAAATGGCTCTCCTAGACAACCGAGAGCGTGAACTCATCTCCAGACTCGGATGGCCCGCCAAGCCTCTTCCTGTCGGCGACGTGTGGATCGGCCTTTCTGGAGAGACTCTGGCAGTAGGCGGCATCGTGGCAGAGAGAAAGTCCGTGGCCGATCTGGAGGCGTCCATTATGGATGGCCGATACAGAGAGCAGCGCACCAGGCTTCTTTCCCATTGCCAGGCAAATGGACTGAGACCTCTGTATATCATTGAGGGCGATCTGGACCGCATGAACGGCCGCTTACAGAAACAGGCGCTAAGAAAGCACTTGACCAGGCTCACGCTTAGATACGGTGTGTCTGTTCTTCAGACAGATGGCCTCGATGACACGGCGAAGCTTTGCAAGGAACTGGCAGACCAGCTTCATGAAGACCCAAAAGTGTTCATGACGGAGGAGGCTGCCAAGATTAAATATACTGATACTATTTCCATTCACAGAAAGGGAAATACAGACGACCCCGCTGTTTTTGCCTCGGCTGTTCTACAGCAGTGCTCAGGCATTTCAGCTGCAGGCGCAGGTGCGATCCTCGCTGTGTATCCTACCTTAACAGCAGTCTGGGGCGCAACGGAGCAGCAGCTCGCCGCTGTTCTGAACGGAAAGAGAAAGATTGGCGCGGTGATCGCAAACAGGCTTTACAATCTTCTTCACACAACCTAGATTAGTCGTAGGACATTTATTTTAAGGAAGCTAAAGCATCCTTAAAATAAAGTCACGACGTTATGTAAAATTCCACAGATCCGCCAAGACATTTCCAGCCCCTGTTGCGCCTGGCCGCGGCGGATTCGGAGGGCGTGTCAGTGTATTCACGAAGCTGGCAGGTGGAATATACTCAGCCGCCTTTGCTTGCTGTTGCTGTGCAGCAGGAGCAGCACTTTCAGTAAACTTCACCTTCGACTTATCCGCCTTCTTTACAATCGGCGTCGGAGGCGTCATCGCCTGCACAATCGGGTTCTGTTTGAGAAGATACTCGCGCTCATAGCTTTTCCACGAGATATACAGTAAGTTCGGATATGTGAATCGCACCTCGAATCCGCTTGACCTCAGTTGAAACACAATATAGACAATACAATCCTCCAAGTCAATATGGGGCAGGCCAATAATAAACGGCGGAACAGTATACATCAAATAATTCGGATTTCCAGGAAGTTGCGACGTCGTAAAAATGCGATGATGTATTTGCCCCAACATCTGGTTATACGCCTTCAGCCTCGCCCTGTCCCGACTTTCCCTCTTTGTAAATAGTTGTTTTGGCTCCAGCTTGGGTGTATCGTCCATTCTGAATAGGTACAATACCTAACACCACTCTAGAAATCGCGGCATGGCGTTAGAAAAATCCCTCACACTCACAGACCTCATCTTTTTCGGCATTGCTTCTATCATCGGCTCGGGGGGATTTAATCTGATCGGTGAGGCCGTAATGAAGGGTGGAAACTGGTGGCCCGCCGCCCTAGCCATATCTTCTGCTGTTCTTATGGGTGCCGCCCGCACGTATGAAGAGGCCTGGGAAGCTTTCAAGACAAATACGGCCGAATCGGATTTTGTCAAGAAAATTTTCGGTGAGAGAACATCCGACGCAACAGCCGTCGCAGTGCTTCTCTGGAATATTCTGTCTATTAGCACAATTCTGGTGATCTGCTCTCACATGCTCTTTCCAGAGGGCACCTGGTTCGGCCAGATCACCTTTGCCCTGGCCCTGCTGGGCGGAATGGGGTTTCTATCTGTCAGAGGCATTGATGTTGACAAGGAGGTGATCAATTTCTTCACGGCTGGCCTGATCCTGATTCTGACGGCCGCCTCTGTTCTCGGCCTCGGAGGACTCGCGAGCAAAGGGCTCCCGTCCGTTCCTGAAAAGCCTGACCAGTCTTTTGTGACGTCGCTTCTCTACTTTTTCTTTATTCTCGCCGGTTTTGATGCGCTCATCAAGTTCACAGAAGAGGCCAAGGACCCGAAGGATATTCCCAGATCTTTTTACATAAGTAATCTTCTCTCTATAGCTCTTGTTCTTGGTCTCTGCATAGCTTTCGTAACCTCGGTGGATATGCGCAAGCTGCGGACGTTCGACAATGGAATCGGTGAGATCTTTCACACTTATCTGGGTGGAAACACCAAGACAGCTGTGATCTACTTTTCCGTTCTCTATATGATTA
>Ga0208379_1000388_pt1 | contig 19999 bp, 32 predicted proteins | sample CryBogCBE02Aug07_FD_184559 | JGI IMG/M metagenome (GOLD analysis project Ga0208379, IMG submission 184559) | Freshwater microbial communities from Crystal Bog, Wisconsin, USA - CBE02Aug07 (SPAdes) | ecosystem: Environmental > Aquatic > Freshwater > Lake | place: Crystal Bog, Wisconsin, USA... | reverse complement strand
CCCTCCTACCTGTCAACTCAACTTGCATCTACTCCATATCCTAAAAGGATCTTTTAAATAGGGAAACTCCCAATATAGGATTTTTTTTCATTGGGGCCTGTCGCATGCGACCGCCATATAGGGGGGGGTTGCAGGGGGTCCCCCCACCCGTAAGAGATTCCTTGGAAAGAGAGCCTACTCTGCTGGAAGAGTCTGCGCTTCGATGACAGGACCTGACGGTGGTAGAATCCTTTCCCCCTGTGCTTCCGTCTTACTAAGCGAGACGATGAACAGGAACGGGTTTTGCGCTTGAGGCTCCCGGTCTGCGTAGAAATCCCCGGCTATCTTGGAATCAATCTCGATCGCTCTCAGCTTGTCTACGCCTTTTACCCTCTTTGAAGTTCCCTCTTTGCCTTCGGTGATAACTAGCTCCTGAGCAAGGTCGCTCCCTTCGTGGAGTTCCCCCACTGGAGTGCGAACGCAACGAGCAAGAAATGACCGCTTTTCAGCTAGAGATAGAGCATCTTTTTCGAAGGCTTTCTCTCTTAATTTCTGAACCTCTGATGAGACACGAGGTGTTTTCAAGAGTCTGCATCCTACTGAACTGTAATCTTCAGATCGGTCGGAACGGACTATGTAACCGGCACGCCTAACAGATTCAGCGATGGATAGTCCCTTGATGACGTAGTTATCAACGAAACGCTTTTGCCTTGTGTTGAGTGGTCGCTTTTTCATGGGTGAGGAGTTTACGAGGTAAAGTTTACTTGTCAACGTAGAGACACACCGAAAGCCAACGTGCCCTTTCTGAGGGTCAGTCACTCTCGGAGTGTTATGAGATAGTGTGGGAAGGATTGACTATCTCAGAGTGGAGTCACTGTTGAAACCTCGCGCCTGCTGCGCTCGGTATTATAAAGGATTGCATGGGTGAAAAGTCAAGGAGATTCTTGATGTCTTGCAAAGAAATCATTGCTTGATGGATGTCTTGCTTGTGTATTACATGATGCAAGTGTCTTGCAATCTGTGACGCTTAGAGTCTGATAAACACTATGACAAAAGATTTTGCAAGATTCTTGAAATAGTTGTTGCAATGGTTGAAAGATTCTGCAATGATGATTGCCGTGATGAATGACCATCACACAACCAACCCCAAAAGGAGAACACCATGAACAAACGCACCGCACAACGATACACGCACCTAGTCAACAGCCTTGCCCTGCTAGGCTTCACAATGGACGATACGGATCGACTGCTGAAGATTTCCCGCACCCTTCACCGCTGGCACGAGTTGGAATGCAACGGAGATATTCAGCGCGACGAAGTAACGGAGAAACCGTTTGTCGTCCATCACTACACGAAAAACCGATACCCTTACCCAGACAAGGAAAAGGGTGCATTGAAACGCCTTGCCGAAATCCTAGAGGGTAAGGGAGTGACCCACTACCAGCAGACCGACCCTAGAGGGTGCGCTTTGTACCTTATTAGGCCGACCGATGTACCCGCAGGGGAAAGCGTAAATGCTTTCTATTCCCGAGGAATCGCAATCTGCATTGACTAATCCCATGAACCACCCAAGCCCCGCCTTGACTGAGTATCTGATAGAGAAACGCACCCGGCAGCTTGTGACGCTTGCCAGCGTCTTGCTTGCCCTTGTCTCGATCCTAGCCGCCCGTCTCGCCTACCTTGCCACCAACTAGAAATATGAAAAGCACCGAAATCATGCACATTATCCGAGGAGTCGAAAAGATCCTTGAGATCCACGACCAGCAGAGGAACCGCTTGATGGATGAACTCCGCGACCTCTCCCACCAATGGGAACAGGCCCGAAACGAGGAGGGAATCCCCTTTGAGCAATGGATCAAGATTCTACGAGACCGAGCTTGACGCATTGCAAGCGATTCTTGACGACCCATGGATAGGGGAAAACCCTTCCCACATCATCCAACGCGCCGACTGTTCCAAGGTCGTACGCTGACAATAACCAACGCCGGCCAGGATAAAAGAAACTGAAAGACCAATGACCACGACAACACAACAAGCCCAAACTCTCGCCGCACAACTTCACGACGAACGACAGACCAGAATAGACGCACAATGGCGACTCCAAATCCTAGCAGATGCCGTACAAAAAACCCTCTCCCAAATTTGCCACCCATTATACGGACACATGGACGACGGAGCCATGATCAAGGGAAGGCTATTGAATGCCCTCGACAAAGCCACGCGATAAAGGAGCAACGCCATGAAAACCGCCCGACTCCTTCACTCCGTAAAATTCTGGCCCGAAAGAGTAATGCCCTACAACGTAACACTTGAAGCAGGGGATCAAGTTTTCCTGCTATTGGACGAAGGCGAGAAGATCCTTGTGTCTTTGTCGCAGGAACCAACCGCAGGAGATTCCCGATGGATTCCCCGTGAACTTGTCACCCTATGAAAACCCGAAACCCCGCCGACCAGTTCCAACTTATTCCAGAGGATCAAATGCCCTTCAACCTAGCAGGGCAACCCCTACCACCAGAACCACCGCAGAAAACCACCAGCACAGAAACCCAACCCGACTTGATACAATGACCACGACAACCGCACCAGAAACCGCCGCAAACGACCAGCAAACGCATGATCAAGAACCCGAGCAGGATATGTCCATAGACGCTATTCTTGCCCGCTTAATACACAACACCGACCGCATGGCCGAAGAAATCGAGAAACTAAAATCCATGATCTAATGAAACCAGAGCAAACGAAAACCGCCATCAGAACCGCCGCCGAGCTTGTCGCAAACATTGAACCCTTGCTCCGTTGTGAAATATCACAAGCCAAACATCACGGGTTGTCCACCATTAAAATCTCCGCCGCAAGAGCAAAGGAGATCCACCTTTTAACCGTAATCCTAGAAAAGAGATTGAAAGAGATCCTTGCCAGCGAAACCGCCGCAAAACACGCTCTTGACTCTCACCTAGATCACATCTTTCAACTATAAAACCGCCGCAATGACTATTGACCACACCTGCAAGAATGAAGAGTGCCAGCATGAGTTCCCCGTTCACTACTATCTCGGAACAGGATTGTGGGAAGAGGAATGTCCCAAATGTCATGCAGAAATTGATGCTGAGGAAATCGAATCCCAATTCACCCCAGATCGTGATTCCTACAATGAAGAAGAGTAAAATTACCGCCGCCGCCGACCTTGAAGTCATCCAGCGCAGGGTAAGGGTCACTCAAGACTATTCCGCGAAATGGTATGACGGAGAATCCCCGCTTCTCAACTGGAGCGCGTTCCTGATGCGCCTTCAATGCAACGGCCATCTTCAACCCTCACCAAGGTTCAAAAATATAAGAAAATAAAACTTGATCGCTGCCCCCGCTTTCATACAATCCAACTTTTCAACTATGAACTCAACAGAAACACCCACCAAAACCACGCACGAAACCAAAGAAAAGGAAAATGTTTTCCTTGGCCTCTATTTCCCCGCCGAATTGAAAGCCAAAGTCGCCGCCGCCGCCGCCGCAGATGAGCGTTCCATGAGTCAGTTCGCAGTCCGCGTCTTCAAGAATTACTTTGACCAGAACCCCACAAATGCATGAGTGCGCGATTCTACGCTAGTGCGATTTTGATTTCAATTCTCATCACCTTGGCCATAATCTTCAAATGAAACCCAAGGGACTTTACGCAAACATTCACGCCAAACAGGAACGCATTGCAAAAGGATCAGGTGAGAAGATGAGAAAGCCGGGATCAAAGGGTGCGCCGACCGCAAAGGCTTTCCGCGACAGCAAGAAAACCGCTAAGAAGAAATAACTATGGCATCCGAAAAATGGCAGACTAAAGCAGGGAAGAATCCCAAGGGTGGATTGAACGCCGCTGGCAGAGCTTCCTATAATAAGGCCCACGGTGGAAACCTAAAGCCTCCCGCACCTAATCCAAAGACCAAAGCAGATGCAGGACGCAAAGCCTCCTTTTGTGCCAGAATGAAAGGGATGAAGGCTAAGATGACAGGATCAAAGAAAAAGAATGATCCCAACTCCCGCATCAACAAATCTTTGAGAGCTTGGAAGTGCCACTAAGATGGAGACAAGAATTTCTTGCAGCAATGCCGCTGAAAGAGAACCAAACCCAAAACCAAAACAAAACCATGCCAAACCTCGCATCACTAAACCAGACCGCACAGGAAATCGCAAACGCACTCGGAACGATTGACCTTGACCTTCTTCAGAAGGTTCATTCTCTCGTCACCGAAACCGCCGCCGCCGACACGCTCACCCTTACTCAGGACAGCATCAACAACGAAACGTCAGTTTCCTAATGCTTACCGAACTCAAGAATTTGATCCGCAATAAATTGCAGTCAAAACCACAACTAAACCACACCCTAATCGACACCAAGCAGATGAAAAAGACCTCAAAGAAGATGATGATGTCCGAAGCAAAGGACAAGCCCATGATGAAGGGCAAGAAATCCATGAGCAAGATGAACAAGCCCACCCGCAAAACCAAGAAGGACTAAAAAGTAACTGGCGAGGGAGACATGAACTAACTCCCCCGCCAGTCTTTTGCAGAAGCAACCACGCATACCGCACATGAATAATAGTCAACTTGTCACGACAAGTCAATATGCACCGATTCCTGTATCGGATATTGAAAAGATGGCTTCTGCCATCACTCGCAGCGGACTCTTTGGAATCCGTAGCCAAGAGCAAGCCATTGCCCTGATGCTTATTGCACAGGCTGAAGGAAAGCACCCGGCATCCGTAGCCGCCGAGTACGACATCATCCAGAACCGTCCTGCTCTAAAGAGTCACGCCGCATTAGCTAGGTTCCAGCAAGCAGGAGGAAAGATCCAATGGACTTGCAGGAGCGATGAAAAAGCCGCCGCCAAGTTCAGTCATCTAGCAGGAGGTGAGGTAGAAATCACTTGGACGATGGAGAGGGCAAAAGCCGCAGGACTTACAGGAAAACAGAACTGGAAGACATATCCTGCTCAGATGCTTTCTTGCAGGGTCGTAGCCGAGGGGGTCAGGGCAGTATTCCCCGCTTGCTTGAACGGAACATACCTTGTGGAAGAAGTTCAGGATTTTGATACCAAGCCTATTCGCATTGAGAAGCCTGTAATCGTTTCCGAACCAGAACCAGAGATCATTACCGCCGAAGTTGTAGAAAGCGAGCCAGAAAGCCTTCCAGAGGCCACTGCTGAGATTTCAAACAGCCCTTTGACATTACTGCAAAGCATGATGTGGAGTGATGAGATCCACGACGCACATATCATCCACTTCCTGATCGCAAAGAAGGTCAAGGGAGTAACAAAGACTACGCTATTGACTGAGGTTGATACCAAGGTGATTGAACGACTCATCAGCAAGTGGGATGATGTAAAGTCATTCAAGCCAGCCCTGTAATGGAATTAATTGCTACAGCAACAATAGCCATCACAGCATTAGTTCAATTTTATCTTATTACTAAAAAATGAGCGAGCGCAACGGAAAACCATCCGCAAGCGGGATGTCTCGTCTGGCCTTGTGTCCGGGGTCATGGAATCTGGAATCCTCCCTTCCCCCCAACGAGGAGAACAAATACATGGCCCTTGGCACAGCCGTTCACGCTGTCCTAGCCGACCAGAAAGCCTTTGAGGAACTCTCTGAAGAAGGTCAGGAGATCGCCACAAGATGTTTGTCTGCTTACGCCGACATGATCAATCAACTGGATCTTGGAACTATAACGTCCAGCGTCATAGAAGAGCGATTCTGGTATGATGAACTCTTCTCAGGAGCCATCGACCGAATTGACTTCTTTGGTGATGAAATCGCCGTAGTGACCGATTACAAAACAGGACGCACAGCACAGAGTAATGCCGCTGAAAATCTTCAGCTTAGAGCATATGCTATTCTTGTTAAGAAAGCATATCCAAAACTGAAAAGGATCATCGTCGCTATCATCCAACCTCTTGCAGGAGGAACAACTCTTTGCGAATACGAAGACATTGATCTTCACATATTTGAAAAGGAAATCGTTGGCATCGTTAATGCTTGCCAAGATACAAATGCTCCTAGAATCCCTTCACCTGATGCTTGCAAGTGGTGCGCTGGCAAAGATATTTGTCCAGAACGCAATGGCAAAGCACAGGCTGATACTCAAGAACTCCAAATCTTTGCTGCTAATACCATAGTAGAAATGCTTTCAGATCAGGAGCTTGTAATTCTTGATGACAAGGCCGAGATCGTAGAAGACTTTATTGCCGACATCAGGCAAGAGATCAAGACACGCTTGCAGTTCGGAAAGCAAATTGATGGACGAAAACTAGGCAAAGGTCGTATAACTAGGAGTGTCCCCGATTCAGTTACCGCCGCTTCTACGCTTTCTGGTATACTTAAACCAGATGAGTTTCTGGCTTGCACAAAAGTATCAATCTCATCTTTGGAAAAAGCATACGCAAAAGCAAAAGGAATCAAATCCAAAGAATCAAAGGAAGCCCTTCAAGAAGCCCTTGGATGGCTCATCGAAACAAAAGAAGGCGAACCAAGTGTCATCAAATGCTAATGTTAATCCTGAAGACGCAAGCGCACTCTGGATATTATTCAGGGGACGTGAATGGATTGTGCTTCACAATGAACATCATTACACCGCATTTCCAGCAGACAACAGAAGAGCAACAAAAGCACAAGCTGATAAACTTTTTTCATATCTAAAGTCGGAAGGCTTTATAGATGAAAAAAACCAACCTAATAAAAACCAATGATCACAGCAAAAATAGACGTTAAAAAGATCCTTAAAGATGAACTCTATCAAGGAGAAAAAGGAACATACCTTGAGTTAGTTATGTATCCCAATACCGACGATACAGGAGCAGAAGTTCCTGATCAGTATGGAAACGATGGAGTCATCAAACAGGGAATTTCCAAGGCTTCCCGCGAGGCAGGGACAAAATCTCCCATCCTTGGGAATTATCGCAAGAAAGAAAACAAGACTTACTTGAAGAGCGTTAAGCCATCCAAGGCATTTCAAAATAAACAGAAGCCAATTCCAATGGATGAGTATGAGGACGACATCCCATTTTAATTAGCAACCACGAAGCAACCACGCAACCACACATGAGGCCCATAAATCAAATCTTGGCATATTGTAACTGCCAAGAAATCAAAGACAAAAACGGGAATGAGTATCCCCGTATCCCTGAATGGCATAATTGCGATTACATACGCAAAAGGAATAAACTCATTCCCAAAGCAGAATTATACGCCATTGAGAATAGCAAAAGTGTATCAGGAAAAGTCGATGGGTATAAATTTACCCAACTTTTAAGCAATGAAATGGATCGTCTAGCTGCTGAATTAGGACTTGTATGAAAGATACATATAGCAAAGAGGCACAAAACTATTGGAATGGAGAACACATCCGTTTCCTTGGAGAAGGCAACAAAGTTCCTGATGTTGAAGAGCGAGTAAAAGGAGCATTTGATGCAGGAGTGAGGAGCGTATTTGAAAAAAGAAACGATCTTTACGCACTAGATTGCTTCTCCAAAGAAGTAGGGCAAATCAATTTTCCAAAGGTGACGCAATGAACTCTGATCTAGGTGATTTATTTGATTGGGTAGCTAAAAAAGTTACCAACGTCAGATCAACCTCGAAAAAGGCTTATGCTGACTTGAAAGATGAAGGGGCATTGGCAGAACAGGAATACAAGATCATCAAGGCTCTGAAGCCGGGATGGAATTATTCCCTGCAAGAGATCAGCAAGCTGACTGAGCTACAGATCAATGCCGTATCTGGAAGGGTAAATGGACTCAAGAAGCGTGGATGGCTTGTCGAATGCGAAAAGCGTCCTTGCTCCATAACAGGAAGAAAGATTCAACCCGTAATGATTCCATGAACCCGCAGACACCCGACAACGAGGTCGCAAGGAAAGCACTAGACGCTTGTCGTGACTACCGCAAGGCACTCTCCGAGAAAACCAACGAGGTCGCAAGGCTCAAAGCAGGGCTTGATGTCATGAGCAAGCTATACGAGGAGGAGCGAGCCGACAGGATTAAAGCAACCAACGAGGTCGCAAGGCTTCGTGAGCTTCTGGATCGTGCCATTGAGATTGCAAGAGTTTTGCGAAAACTGGCCTTTATCGACTCCGAAGATTACTGCGATTGGCATTTTGAGGATCGTTCGAAAGCCGCTAACGACTTTGCTGATCTATGCAAGGAAGTGAACCGACTCGCCACTGCGCCAGAGGAACCCCAAGACGGGGGAACTCATGCATGGAGATGCCCTCATTGCCTAACAATGTGGGAAGGGAATTATATTCCCAAAGGCTTCCAGTGTCCCCAATGCAATCGCGCTAAATAAGGAAAGCAACTAAACTGAATATAATGGAAAAGATAAATACGCCACTTCGGGCAACTCTAATTCTGCATTGCTACGCTCGTGCCGACTGGATTGAAAATGAACAAGCTCCAGCAGTTCAAGAGGAGCTGAAGAGTCTGGTTGCTTCGGGAATCCTTGAACCACAGCAACCCGTCCCACACTACAAACTGACCCCACGAGGTCTTGAGTTTGTGAAAACGCTATTGGCTACTCCGTTCCCCGTGCCAGAGGAACCCGAAACCTCTGCACATATTGATAAGTGCGTAGGAAATGTAACGGAACCAATTAACCCGACTTGCGATAACACCACGCATAAGTTCAGCCATTGCGATTGCAAGCAACCATCCCAAAAGGACACATCCATAGAAACCTGTCCTTCTCAAAAGGACGCCGAATGGCGAGAGCTTGGCCCTGACGAGGAAAGGGTGAACGGCCAATTCACTTTCGACAAACCTGCGTATTCTGACAAATGTCGAATTTGCGGAGAAGAGTATGGATTTCACATGGGAGGCCGTGGAGATGAGGCTTTTTGCCGCCGCACTCAAGCAAGGAAAGGTGTTTGTCGATCCGAAGTGGATCTACAACCTTGAAACTCAACTAGCCAAGGCCCACGAAGAACTCTGCCAAGCAGGACTGCGAGAATATGGAATCTGACATATACCACGATTGCGGACACCGCAGACGAAACACGGACAAGCGCAGAAAACAACTACCTCAAGCTAATAAAACCGAATTACCACACCCCGATAGTATGTCAACGAACGCAGACAATTCACCGATGACAACGAACAATGACAACGAGGTCGCCACGCCTCGCGTAGATGAATTAGATTACAACCAAGAAATTAAATCTTATCGAATCTGGGATTTGGCCAGAGAGTTTGAACGCGAAGTCGCAAGGCTCCGTGAAGAGTTGGCAGAGATCAAAGACGGCATGAAATTCATTATGGATGAAAATTGTGCCGAATCCGAAGTCCATTGCGGATGCGTCCCGTTGCTCAAGATCAGTTTTAAGAAATCGCAACAAGAGGTCGCAAGGCTCCGTGAGGAACTTTCAAAAGCAATGTCCATGATTGACCGAGACATGGAGTGCGAGGCAGAGGTCGCAAGGCTCAGGGAGCTTCTGAACCGTGCGATTGAAATGCTTACGGCAGTAACTTGGGGGGACGAAGGTAGGGATTTCGATTGGCAAAAAGTGATGAAAGAACTTCATAAGCTCAAAGCAGAAGCCCGACTCGCCCCCGCGCCAGAGGAACCCGTCAGTTTAGATTCCGCATCAAAAATCCCCCATGAGGGGAATGTGCATGCAACGGATAAACAGCAAGACACCGAGGTCGCGAGGCTCCGTGATCTTCTGAACCGAGCTTTGGAATGCTTAAAGGTGTATGGAGGTAGTCTTGGCATTGCAGCCGCAAAACAAATCTTCAAAGAACTCGCCCCATCGCCAGAGGAACCCAACTCCATCTCTACTGACTTAAAACATAAGAATAAGGAAAACACAGTTTCCTTAAACGAATGGCGAGAGCTTGGCCCTGACGAGGTGATCCAAGAGGGGGATGAGTATTTTTGGGAGGGGCGGTGGTATTGGCCTAACAAATCTATCGGTTTAACTCCTGAAGGTGCAGGGCTTCGCTTCCGCACACGCCGCCCGTTGCCTGTGCAGAACGAATGGCGACAGCTTGGCCCTGACGAGGTGATCGGAGCCGCCGATGAATACAACCCCGCCTCTTTAGGCGAGTGGATCAAAGTTCCTCACGGATGGATCGGAGAGAAATGCGACATAACAAAAGTCCGCACCCGCCGCCCGTTGCCTAAAAAGGAGGAGATGCCGCTGGAGAAAGATCAAGTGATTGATTACTGCCGCAGGTGGGCAGACAAACACCTTACAGACCACGGCAAAGAAACCTTCTACGCACGCCTCGGATTGCTTGTAGATTTTGCCATTGACCTATACCGCGACGAGATTGAGAAGCTAAAACAAAAATGAACTCTAGAGCAAAAGGATGCAGAGGAGAACGCATGTGGCGTGATGTCTTGCGCGAAGCAGGATTCACAGCACGAAGAGGACAGCAATTTTCAGGAGGTAAAGATTCTCCTGATGTTGTATGCGAATCTCTCCCAAACTATCACAATGAAGTAAAATTCGTTCAGTCAGGAAATCCCTACATCTGGATGGAACAAGCCATCAGAGATGCAGGAGACAAGATACCTCTCGTAGCCCACAAGCGTAATGGAAAAGATTGGCTTGTGATTATGAGAGCATCAGACGCAATCAACCTTATCAAAAAAGCGGAGGGATTATGATTATAGAAGACGATAAATGTCCTTGTTGCGGTAGACCCTATGATATGCCAGAGCCTAAGCCCAAGAAGGCATCTATGGATGACTTTGAAAAGTTCTGGAAGGCATATCCAAAAAAGATAGGCAAAGGATATTGCAAGGACATCTGGAGGAGAAAGAAGCTGCCAGAAATAGAAACCATACTCTTTGCTTTGCGTAAGGCTATAGCCTCATACGAATGGCAAAGAGAATACGGAAAGTTCATACCCAATCCCTCGACTTGGCTTAACCAAGGACGATGGGAAGATGCAGGGATCGACTATGATGCCCTATCAGGAAGAAACAAAGAGCCAACAATAACCATCAGAATTAGCATTAACGAAGAAGAAGCCGCTAAATGGCTGACAGAAAACTATGACTGTATCAACGGAGCACCAAAATTCTCCACTTGGCCAAAGAACCTACAACAAGAATATCTAAACACCATCAAATGAAATACCCAATGAACCAAGAAGACATCATTGAAAGTCTTGAAAAAAGAATTGCACAACTTGAGAAAGCAATAAGAGAAATCTCTACTCTTAATAGCCTTGGAAAGACGCTGAAAATTAATGAAATAATCATTAAAGCCCTTAATGAATAAAGCCATCACAATTCTTCTACCTGTATTCTTAATTGAGGTCATAGCTAATTCAGCTTGGGTTTGTATTAGCTATGACTGGAGATTCAGGAGCAATACAGCCCTTGCTTGCTCACTCAGTGTAGCAGCAGGGGCAATATCAGGAGCAGCTTGGTTCTATATGTCTCGCGGCATATCTCAAAACCAGATGTTCTTTTACAACTTGGTATGGGATTTCATTGTCTCTTCCATATTTATCGCATTACCTATCCTGTTTTATGGAATCAAACTTGATAACCAAACAGCCATCGGAACTGCATTGGCTTTTGTCGGCCTTCTTATCATGCACCATGAGTGATCAAAAAGAAATTACGATGCAGGAAAAGCTAGAAAGGGAGAACTTTGCTTTGAGGCATGAATTAAAATCTTGCGTTGATGCAAACCAAGAATACGCAAAAAGGATTTCAGAGTATCAAAGAAATATAGAAGCACTACAAGGAGCCTTGGATCAGATGACATCTGATGCTGTTAAAGCAGTTGATCAGCGCGATCGTTCAATTGCTATATCTGATGGAGTAATGGCTTGGGAAACAATGCAGGATACACGAAATAGTATGAAGGCTTTAGCTCAACTCAAACAAGACATCAAAGACAATGCCTGATATATCCAAATGTTCTAACCACGATTGCCCTTCTTGCGAAGACTGCTGGAGGTACATCTGCAAGGCATCCGAATATCAATACTATTCCGACTTCAAACCAGAAGAAGGAAAATACAAATGTGATTATTTCATAGACGCTAAACAATATGAGAAGTGCGATTGATAAGATCCTTGAAGAACTAGGCATGGAAACTCCAGAGATGGAGCCTCTCAACAAGCGTGAAGCCCTGCAAAGAGGCATGATCAAAGGATGCGACAAGCCCAAGCAATGTGCCTGTGGCAAGTCTGCTTATCCTTCTGAATCAAGTTGCGATCAAGCTATCAAGAAAAGGCTCAAGCAAGGATTTGGTGGAGCAAGTATGTTACGCTCCTACGAATGCGACATCGTTGCTGGAAATTGGCATATGTCCAGCGTTTGTGTTAAGTATAAGAGATGCTAGAAAAGAAATACAAAAAAGGAGACATCAGAGAAGATGGTAAAATTTACTGGTCACGCAGTAAAAATTCACCAACAGGAGAAGTTTGGCTTATTCCAGAAAAATACTATAAGCGTCATAATAAAAATAATGAATGCGCAAGAAAATGGAGAAAAAACAATCCAGAAAAATCAAGAGGAAGCTCTAGGAAGTGGAAAGAAAAAAATCAAGATAGAGTTTTAACAAATGTAAAACAATGGAGATTAAACAATATCGAAAAGAGGAGGGAATATTCCAGAATCCACACAAGGGAAAAGCTGTTAACAGATCATTTGTTTAAACTTAAAATGTCCATAAGCAATCTCATAAGAATGTCTATAAAAAAAGGAGGGTTTAGCAAAAAAACAAAAACATATAATATAATTGGTTGTTCTTATGAAGATTTCAAACAATACATCGAATCCCAATTCAAAGATGGAATGTTTTGGGGCAACCACGGAAAGTGGCATTATGATCACATAATTCCTATTTCATCAGCAATAACAGAAGAAGATGTTATCAAGTTAAACCATTATACAAATTTCCAACCTCTATGGGCATTGGATAACATAAAGAAAAGCAATAAAATACCAGCAAACAAACTATGAACCCTGTATTTCCACTCTTCACGATAGCATCCCTGTACACAACTCCCGTCCAGCAGATAGCACCTCAAGTCTATTATGTAGCCAATCTATCTGCAACAAGAGGAGAAGATTGCGGTAAGTACATTAGCGTCACACCCATTCCTAATCCTGTAATTCAGGCTCAACCTTTTATTGCTCCTGCAATTATAGACCAAGAAGAAACACAGGCAGAGAATGACTAAACCTTTTTAAAAGTTGGCTTTTTAAATTTGCCCTCGTAGTTCAATCCTTCAATCTCTAGCAAAGGCATCTTTCGTTCCTGCAACCACTCACGAGCGAGTTTGCAATTGCGGAGATTTGAAGGGTCACGATGGAGATTTTGAGGATTCTCCCATCCAGAAGGATGCCGCTCATGGTATATGACCTGATCCAATTCTCTACCACCAGTAGATTTTATTAGCTCTCGCATGATGCGATCCCAGCTATGACGGCCTAAAACCATGTCAGGGAATTGCGTATGATACTTTCTCCACCAGCTTACCCTAAAAGCAAAGAGATCACATCCTGCATACTTTTTGCCAGTTGCTATCTGATCATCAGAAATAGGTGATTCTAAATAATTAAAGTCATAGCGATAGGCATACAGCGGAAGGATGCCCTCCAGTCTCTTTACAAAATCAGATGCAACACAAGTATCTGAATTGGTTAAAACAATTACATCATCCTCTTTGCGTCCTATACAAGCCATCCTGATCATGTCTTTGATCATCGGGATATTCTTTTCCTCATCAGGAATTACATTCCCGGCATGGCGAACAAAACAGTTGTCATCAAGACCACAATCTACCCAACCAATCTTATCCCATGTATTTTTCGCTACAGCATTCCTACGCTTTTCCTCTCCAGTAGCCCAAGGGGTTCTTTGGTAAACATGGACAATATCAGGATGCCTTGGGGGTTCTGGAGGATTCTTAATCAAATCTAAGATCCTAATGACATCTCTAGGGAAGTTCTTATAGCGTGTATAAGATGCATAGGATGGTCTCCAAGCTGATCCATGCCACATCGTAGGGGTATCTGTAACCAAAGCATGTACAGGATTATTTGTAGCATAAGAAAGATGAAGTGGCGCACTATCTGTAAGGATCATCGCATAAGTATTTAGATGATCCATGATTCCTAAAATATCATAGAATCGTTCTGCCTTTATCTTAGCCAAATCAATGACATGAAAATCAGACAACTCATGTCTAATTAACAAATCAAGAAGCTTTTTGTATTGGAATGGACTAGAAAACCCTCCTGTGCTGACAACTATCCAAGGCTTATTTTTAGGAATATCCTTTATGAGTTTTAATTCCCTCTTTTTATCTCGACGATCAAATATCAAAGGAGGCTGTTTAGGCCATAGTTCTAGCTTGCCAGAAAGCCTCCAGAGATCCTTTTGAAAACTATCACAGATTATCTTTGGTGAGTAATTCTCTCCGTAAACTTGAGAAACAATAACAGAACTATCGCCAACAACTTGTGCAGCAGTTACATCAAGACCCATGCTTTTAGCCAACTGCAACGCACCTGTAATGTCCTCAAACCCACCCTGATAAATAATAGGATCTACATACGAAACTCCACCAAGAATGTCTGCGTAGTCTTTCGATATGATGAGTCTAGGCTTCTCACCAGAATCATCGTACTCCTGTTTAAGAACAGGTAAAAACGCAATACAATCCCCGTATCTGCCTAAATTAAGCAGCGTCTTTGGCATTCACCTTCTCAAATTCAGAATGGAATCGCTTAGCCAAATTCACAGCGTGTACGCACAAAGTACGCACACGAATGTCGCCACCTTTCTCTGCCAACTTTTCAGGAGACAACTCGCCATTAGCGACGAATCCCTGAACGATAGCTTCGTAAATCGACTGCAAAGAAGAATTGTTTTTACTCATAGGACTTGGAGAAACGCTTGGATTGTTCTTCAGTTTTTGGGACGACTTTGAGTGGCGGGAATTCCTTTTTCGGTACTTCCTCTTCTGCTTCGGCTCTAGGTTCTGTATGCTGGATGGTTGCTGTATTGTTTCCATGATTTTCTAGCGGAGGTAAAGGCCCGAACTGTTGAGTGTAGCGGAACGTCTCAACCATGAAATAATTCCTCTGTTCTAGCAGAGCCAGAACAACGGCCTGATAAAATGATACTTCAGGCATCTTTTGTTTTTCTCCCTGCTCTTTGATTTGAGCAAGAATAGGATCTTCTTCAAACGACGATTTAAGTGATGGCGGTAGAATATACTTTTTCATAGCGTGGTTGAGACTCAACCATTGCAAATCATGCAAAAGTTGGCAAGAGGATTATTGATTGCCTCTTGAAGAAGCTGAAGAAGATCCACCGCGACTTTTCGCGGCGTGAGATTTTGCCCACGCCTCTTCGTCTTCTCGCGTTTGATAAGGAACGCCAAATATAAGCGCAGATCCAAGTTTTTCTCCAGCACCCGGAGACAACCAATCCTTTTGACTGGATGCTTCTGCGAAAGGAATTGGAGCAAACATTCCCGCAAGAAATTGAGGCCAAGTAAGTTTTTCTTTTCCACGCAAAGGAGCAACAGAAGACCAAGGAACTGCATTTCCTGCAAAGTCCCTTTGGTTCACAAGAACAGCGGCATCTCTGGCAATTGGACTTAGTTTGCTAAAAGCATAGTCAGCCAAATCGAGCGCCGCTAATACGACGTTATTGCCAACCGATTTTTCCAAAGGAGTTTTCTTTCCAAAAACTGAAGGCGCGTAATCACTAAACAGATCATGCGTCTCTTTTGCAACAAGCCTTCCTATTGAAATAAATGGATGCAATGGATTGAATGACCCATCATTGGTTTTAAATGCAAGCCAATCATGCTTTTTAGGATCTGTCACATTTATTTGAGCATTGCTTCCAATTGCCTTTAAAATCAGAGCGTTTAATCCAAGTGCTCCAGCATACATACCTAAGAATTTTGCTTTATTTACAGCTTCATGCCTAGCCTGCCAAGCATCAGCAGGAGAAACTTCCCTTCCTAAAGCCATTCTTCCAACAGTTCCAAGCATTCTTGCTGGATCTCCAATAAGCCACTTGAATTGCGATTTATATAGTTTTGGTGCAAACAAAGCCAATCTAACAATAGGATGAGATCCAAATTTTGATTCGGAATAGCCTGTTGCAGTATTTACAGCATCACCAATAACCTTTGCCATTTCTTCATTCTGCATTGCTGGAGAAAGTTTTCTCCACTCCTTAGAAAAGTATTGCATCCTCATCCAATGAAGTGCATCAAAACCACGACCTCCAGTAATGGGATCAAGAGCCTTTGCCAACAAGCTTTCTGGATTTGATCTTTGTGGCTTTTCTGTTCCATATCTGAATGGATTTACATCTGCTCCACCTTTAATTGCCCACTCATAATCAGGATGATTTACAATATCATGGTTATCAATAATCCATTGAGTCCTACCACTCTTGCCCGTAAAAGTATAACGCATCGCCCTTAAAAAGGCTTTTGTTCCAAGAATAGGATGAGTTGCCCAAAGCGGAAGAGCGTGAGTTGTAATGAATGCAGTCCCGTGACCAAGAACGGATAATTTGAATGCTTGTTCAGCTGCTTTTCCAAATAGTTTACCGATCACGCTTGAGCTTTGATCTATGAGCCACCTTCTTGAGTTATCAAGAACCTGCTTCCTCTTTTGTTGTTGAAGGAATAGATTATTTGCGGCCTTTTTTGCACCTTTTGGCATTGCAAAAGCATCTCTAACTTGTTGATGAGATAATCCAAAGTCATCTGCAATATCAGAAACAAGCCTATGTTCATCGTAGAATGGATCTTCCGTCATCCTTGGGATGTAGAATTTCTTTGCAGATTCCCAAAGTGTCTTTGCTTGTTCTATGTTTAAGTTTCCAGTTATTTTATCTCCTTTAGGGAAAAGTTCTTTTTGCTTCGCTTTTAATTTTGCATCAGCAACTTCTTTTCTTTTCTGATTGTATTCATCTTCAAGAGCTTTGATTTCATCATTAGTAACTTTTTCTACTTCTTTTGTTGTAGAAATTTTACCACTATTAATATCATCAAGAACTTTTTGAGATCTAGCAATTCGATTGCGGAGACTATCAGCCGCCTTTTCAGCGGGAGTCATCTTCTCTACAGGCTTTGCTTTAGATGTAGCTTTGCGAACAGTTTTCTTAACTGTTGAGGCTCCAGCTAATCCCGTCTTATCAACCTCTTCATCAAACTTCTTATTAGAATTTTCCCAAAGTTTTTTAAGATGAGGCTTAATTGCTTCACCTAAAGTTTTTACAACTTCAGAAGACCATTTCGCAAAATCACCAGCGGCATTTTTAAGATGATAAGCACCAACAATAATATTGTCAGGAAGAGAAGATGGATCAACGCCAGTAAATAAACGTCCCTCTTTTTGTCTTTGCTTAATCCTTTTGATTGCTTGTTCGTATTGAGAATCAAGGCTTGAAGAAACGCGATCCATAATCCTTTTTACTAAAGGATTTTGTTTCTCTGTTTCTTCTAATTGTTTTTTAAGATCAGATATTTCCTGCTCATGCTTAGAACGTAATTCTTCAATATTTTTTGGCGAAGACTGCTTTAGATCTTCCAATTCTTTTTTCGTTCTTTCTAGTTCATTATTAACTAGATCAATTTCTTCTCTGGATTTTTTTGATTCTATATTAGCAAGATCACCAACTTGCTCTCTGGCTTCTTCTAAAGTTTCTGGAGTTTTTACATCAACATTAGAAAAACCTTCATCGCGGATAGTTGATAAATCTTCTTGAGCTTTCTTTGTTGTATCTTCTGCTTTCTTGTTTCTTTCTGCAAGTTTAGATGCTTTATCAATTTGAGAAAGCGTCATGTCTTGACCTTTTGTTTGATCATGGAAAGCATTTGCAAAATCGTAAGGGTCTACAAGCCTAGCTTCGTTTAGTTTTGCGCCCGCCCCAACTATTTGCAAAGCACTTCCAGCTTGGGAAGATCCAGCCTGTTTAAGTCTATCTTGATAATCTTGGTGGGCTTGTCTAGCGGCTTTATATTCTGGAGAATTATACCCATATTTCCTCATTGCCTCAGATGCGGCATTTCTTAACTTATTAGCAAACACCATTCCTTGAGCAATCTTATCTGGGATGTTTGCGGCCTTTAAATCTCTGATTACTTGTTCAGGATCAGCTCCAGAATCAAGAGCTTGTTCTGCTTTTGCTAATCTTTCTTGTTGAGAAACTGGTTCTGCTGATGGAGAAACATGAGTAAGTTCACCAGATTCAACCATGCCCTTTTGTGCGGCTTCCGAGATTCCAAAAGGTGCTTCACCTTGACCAACCGCAACTCCAGCATAAGGAGTAGAAGGCTTTGGCTTTCCAGATGCTGATGCAAAAACATCAGATGATTCACGGGAAGTAATGCCGGGGAACTTCCTAGAAAGAAGTTGCGACATTTGCTCTTCAGTAGGAGGCTTGCCTGTATTTTTTACAATTGCATCATAAGCTTTCTTTGCAAATTCCTCACGTTCAGAGGGAGCTTTAGGCTTGAATCTTTCCTCTCCAGAAAGATCAATTGCACCCCTAGTAGCTCCACGCTCAAGGAATCTTCCTCCTCCAGTAGATATGGCATGGTAAATCCTACGCAGGAATCCACGGACTCCTTCTCCAAGACGCTTGACCATCTCTCCAGACCAATCGCGGAATGACATGCCAGCCTTATAAATAAATTCTCCAAACTTTGTTGCGGCCTCTTTTACGCCTTCAGGAAGCTCAAGGAATCCACCTTCTCCTCGCCTCCTATTGGCATCAAACCATTCTTTTAAATCATTTCCCCTTTCCTCTTGATACTTATCAGGATCAGTAGATTTAAGTTTTTCCAGACGCTCATTCTCTTTCTTAGAAAACTTTTCTGCTTTAGCTCTTTCTGTTTGAGATTTTGCTCTTGCGGATTCTTCTTTTGCTAATTTGATGGCATTTTGAGATGCCATATCAATGTGATTCCATAGATCAGAAATACTGGAATCTGGACTCATTAATCCTTGGTCAATCAATTCAGAATGAATCTGATCAATCATTCTTCCTTTAGGGCTATAAATCTGTGATGCATGGCCCCTATTTATTGGGGGAGCATCATCGTATTCACCACCACCTCCTGTAACTTTTCCAGATTTTACACGCCTTTCATATTCTGTTTTAGAAAGGATAGGATTTTCTTGAAGGTATTGAATAATAGGATCGGTAGCTCCAAAATATCCACCTGAAGTTTCTCGCTTTGCTGGTTTTACTTTTTCTGATTTCGGCCTTCCTCCTTGATCATGGTAGTCGGCTTCTTGAGAAACAACTTCCATTAACTTATTAGCTGCCTCTCCAGCATCATCTCCTAGATCCAATGCTTCGCGGTATTTAACAACAGCTTCTTGTAGCGTCTTGTTTTTCTGTTTCTTGGCTATATCAGCCACCGCATTTCCTAATTCTTCATGTGACTTAAATGCATTCTCGCCTCCCTCATAGTAACGATTCTGAATAGCATCATAAGGATTTGATGGAACTACTTCTTCTTGAGGTTTTTCCTCAACAGGTGCTTCTGGTTTTGTTTCAGTAATCTCTAAAGGAGCCTGTATCTTTTCGGGAAGATGGGTTGATTCTGTTCCATCAGAAAAACGAACTTTAACACGACCATATGGATTTCCAACAATGGTTCCATTCTTTCCATCTACAGAAACAGGCTTTCCAATATAGTTGGATGCCTCTCGCCTTGCTTTAGAGGCAGCTTCTTTTGCAGTAAGGTTTCCAGTAATCTGACGCTTTCTCGCGGCTGATTGCATTCCAAGAGCCTTCAAAGCCCTTTGTCTTGTTCCCTCATCAAGACCCATTCTTGATTTACCCCAAAACCCTTTCTGTGCTTTTACATAAGCATCTACCTCTTCTATAGTTTTAGCTTCCTCTAAAGTGTTAGGAGTAATTACTTCTTCTTTTGGTGCTTCAGCTTGCGGGGCAACTTCTTCTGGTTGGTTTTCTGCGCCCACTCCTTCGCCCACGGTTGGTGCGTTGCGAACACCCACTTCTCTT
>Ga0208379_1000384_pt1 | contig 20106 bp, 40 predicted proteins | sample CryBogCBE02Aug07_FD_184559 | JGI IMG/M metagenome (GOLD analysis project Ga0208379, IMG submission 184559) | Freshwater microbial communities from Crystal Bog, Wisconsin, USA - CBE02Aug07 (SPAdes) | ecosystem: Environmental > Aquatic > Freshwater > Lake | place: Crystal Bog, Wisconsin, USA... | reverse complement strand
GGCCATGGAACACTTTACTAGCATTTACTTCCGCTGTTCTTTCAACAACACGTGTAATCATGCCAGTTTTACGCATGAATGTCAGTGCCTGCACAAGAGTATCCACGAGGTCATCGTTCTTACCCTTGGGAAAACTTTCACATTCGGTGATCACCATGTCAGCCCAGACGCGGAACTGGTCGCCCGTCTCGTCGAGGCATGGCGCATAGACAAGCCCGTCAGCAAGCAAGTGCTGGACCGCATAGGCTCTGGCTACCTTGTCCATCGCGCCGGGGTTCTCAAGCCTTACCTGCCAATCCTCGTGGGCATATAGACGGCGCAGCTCTTGCTCCAGTGAATGCCCAGCCGCTTTGTTCTCATTGAGGATGATGTCCACCTTATGTGCCTTGGCCAGCTCTACGACCTTCTCGGTCAGCTCGTGGAACTCCACCTTGCCGCGCCAAGCGTAGACCATCATGATCCGTGGCACGTCCTCGGTCTCCACACGTGCGAAGCTGCTGCTAACGCGGCCACCCGGCCCTTGGATAGCCGAAACGCCAGACGGCTCCTCAAAGATGCCCCAAATGGTAATGGCGCTAAAGTCATTCTCTTGCTTTGTCGTGTATGCGGTATCGAGCGACATGATGACGATCGAGAATGGCGGGTACTTCTCCTCTGTCCAAGGCTGGAACCATTCACGCTTGATGACACCACCACCGGCAGGCGTGGGGCGCTGTTGCAGCTGACCCGCCGCTCCAGTGAGTAGTGTGGCCTCTAACAGCCTCACCTCATCCTCACCGAAGCGATCTTCCCACAGCAGTTCACCCTCGATCGTGCGTGGATCTTCCCAGCCAATCACGGTCATGTATTTACGCTCTGGCTCAAACCGCATGGGCAGCACCAAGTGGCACCAGTCGCCCACGTCACGCGACAGGATGTGCCCTGTGATGTCTCGCTCACTGAGACGTTGTTGAATCACCACGCGACAGCCAGTCTTTGGATTGTTCAGACGGGTTGACCATGCATTGTCGAACCAGTCGGTTGTCGTCTCCAAGATTGCGTCCGAGTTCGCCTCAAGCGCATTGTTCGGATCGTCGAGCAGCAGGAAGTCACCACCGAAACCCGTTGTCGATGCGCCCACCGATGTTGCAATGCGAGATCCACCGAGTGAGTTCTCAAACCGCTGCTTGGCGTTAACATCACCTGTTAGTTTAACATGTGGGTATAAGTCATTGTATTGTTTAGAAGAAATCAATCGGCGGCACTTTACGCTGTCCTGCAATGACAGGTTCAAACCATATGACGCACACAAGAACTGAACGCCCGGCCCCGATGTCGGCGTGATCTCACGTTGCGCCCACACCCATGCAGGAAAGAACGTCATACAGATCAATGACTTAGAGAAGCGTGGCGGAATGTTAATGATCAAGTTGCGGATGCCAGTGCCATCGACCATCGAGGTCAGATGCTCACACACCGCTTGGATAGCAAAGCCGCCCTCGACGAACTCAGCCGAATCAACCACCGGCCAGAAGTAGCGCATGAAGCTATAGAGATCATCTTGCAGCTGGAATGCTCGGAACTGTCTTAGCGTTTCCTTTGCGTCAATAGGTGCAGCACTACCCGTAATGCGCTCAATGCCCGGTAGAAGAACACCCGTTGGAATTGTTTCACGTGAAACATTTTGCTTACTCTTCGTCATCTGGCGCTTCTTGGGCCTCTATTGCCAGTGTCAGTGCCTCTTGGATTTGCGCCATTGCTTCGGGCGCTAATGTAGCAGGATCAATGACTTGCATGTTAATCTGCACCGGACCATCACCAGACGGACCAGTGAGAGCCATTTTCTGCTCAGAGTATTTCTTCGGCGACATGCGGCCAGCCAACCACTTGCGCGTGTCAATTTTGAGCCGAGCAGCCGTGATCGCCTCGTTGCTTTCGTACTCAGCATCAGCAATCGCAAGCATATCATCGACCAGCGAATCAGCATGAGCTTCCCGCGCACGTGCGTATTGGTCCCTAAAAAGTTGGTTAGAAGCAAGCCACCTAAACACAGTCGCACGACCCGGCATGTGAGCAGGCAACAAAATCTGACGCAGTGATTCGCCACCAGATATGCGAACACAGATCTCATCCGCTAACTCTTGCGTGAAAACTGTTGGTCTGCCTCTGCCTTGCTTAATCATCTTTGCGCCTGTATCCATAATCTTTGCCGTAAAGCCCATGATTAAACGCCGGGCGTGTGGTTGTTAGATATTCCTTCTCACGTGCCTCACGCTTACGGATCTCATCCCACTTCTCTAGCGTCAGTCTGGCCTCTTGCCGTCTCGCATGATCTGCAAGCGTTATGCGTGGAATACCAAGTGGATGTGCCACAGTTTGTTCTCCATTTATTTCACGTGAAACATTTTACACCGATTTGGCCGTTTTGTCTGTCTGGCCGGACGTTTTGCACATCACCGAAAGTCTGTCTCATCCTTGTTGCTTTTACCGAGGTTGCATGCCTCACACAGTATTTGCAGGTTGTTGAAGTCCAATGCTAGCTGTGGGTACTTTGACCGAGGCTTTATGTGATCCACATGGAATACAGCGTCCTCTGTGCCACAACACATGCATTTGCGTCCATAATGTACCAGTGCCTTGTATCTAAGCTCTAGCCACTCTGGTGAACGGTAGAACTTGGTTGACCTTGGTGCTTTCGGTCCAGTGGGTTTTACGCCTGTCCTTTTGCGTTTCTTCTTGGTCTTTTTGTGGAAAACCCCCGCCGCCATCACGCTGTTCCAATTCATAGGACACCACCCCACCCCACCTACTAGTATATACTATGTAGTACAATGATCAGTGGTGAACCAGAGAATTGGAGGCAAAGGGAGACCATCCCCGCTAAAAAGCAGGGCGGTCCCCTCAACCTGTATGATCAGCGGAGCCACCGTCGAACAGGAGGGCCGATGAGCAGGAATAGCCTCACCAGCAGACGCGCTACTTCACGCAGGTACTATCCCACCTACGATGCTCACGGTTCGCGCCCTAGGGCTCCGCTTGAGGTTTGAGCATAATCCCACAGTACCTCATTCCCACGTTAGGTGCGCTGCCGGATACCGACCGCCGGATGTTCCCGTTTTACCTAACGGTGACCGTTCCAGTGCTGAGAATTGGGGACAATGAGAACTTGCTACAAATCATTATTGATTGTATATGTTCACCACTGACCGTCTCCGTGCAAAAGAACTTGGTCAGTAGCCCCGGTTTGAGCAAGTCTCGCCGGGGCTTCTACTTTTCAGTCATATCAGTCGAATCACTTGGTATCAATCCCAACCAAGCGCTTGAACGCCTCAATCAGCGCAAACTCAATGAGCGCATCACGCTCTTCCTTCGTCAACTCAAGCTCCAAAATGGCACTACCATCTGGCTGATCAATGATCTGTAAGATTTCCATGCTTTTTCTCCTGTTTAATTAAATTATCCTCAATCATGCAAGTTCCTTCGTATATGATCTTCTGCAACATCAAGATCAGCTCTTTATCTCTGGGCGTAAGATTGTGGTTCATGTCTAACGCTTCTTCAGACATCTTGTATTCATACTTGGGCCGTTCACCTTTGCCGTCCCAGTCAAACTGATTCGCCATCATTCTTTCTCCCCTAGTGCTCAATTACCGCACCCGTAATCACCGCAGTTTTCTTTACATGAAGCATACCCTATAGGGCATTTCCATTTTTTAACTTGTAAGAAATCCTTACCAGTTGACAAGTATTCCTTGACAAGTGCTGCCGCTTTTTCCCTTGAATACAACCAATTACTAGTTTTTTCTGGGTCAATAGCCAAAAACAAATCCAAGGCCTCCCGTAGCCGTTCGATTTCATCAGCGGCTTCACATGTATCAAAATTAACAACCCACCCAATAATTGTTTCTTTACGATCCCGCAGCCGTTCAACAATGTCCATCTTCATCCTCCTCTGGACCGAGCCGTTTCACAATAGCTTGTGCCATAGTTAACCGCCCATCTTGGCGGCCTAAAAAATAAGCCTCAGTGATAGCTTTCTCTGTCAAACCATGCTCATCAATAAAATAAGCTGGCACATTGTCTTGAGCCTTCTTCAGCTTCGGGCTTATAAACCACGCTTTGACGCATATTTGCCGTAAGTCGCGCTTCAGCCATTTGATCTGCATCCGCGCCTTTTCAAGATCCGTTGCACCAACCATCACTCTTTCTCCCCTAATGTTCTTTCAATTGTGCCATCTAAATAAACAAGATAATGTTTGACTGTTCGCAGCGTTTTTTGCAGCCGTTCAATCTTGTCACAAACATCTTTCCAACCGTTTCCCAAATCAATTGATTCTTTGATGCTGTGGGAATAGTCCATTTCTAATACTTCAACCCTACGCCGCAGCCGTTCAATCTCGTCAGCGGCTTCATGGCATATCGGTGTTGTTTTAAATATTTGGTCAATTTCGTAATCACCACGCAATCGTTTAACAATGTCCATGTTCGGCCTCGTTTGGTTGTTAGTCTTTGGGTGGTGTATAGTATTCTAACGCTGTTTCTAATGCTTCTCGCTGCCTATTAAGCAACATGTAATCTAAGTATGGTTGGGAACTGAACACATTGACAGGATTGCCGTATTCAATGCTTCCCATGTCCTTTTCGATATATTCCAAATGCTGTTGCAGCTGAGACCGCACGATCTCCTCGACCAGATCTGGATTGTTCAATACCAATGCCTTGATGATTTCTTCGTTCGTCATGTTTAACTCCATTTGGTTATATGTTAATGTGTATCTGTTAGCTTTAAGTTGCCCCATTTGATCTGTTGCACCATTGGCATATAGCGCAGGTAGAACTCTGGGTGATCGCTGTTAGCTTCGCAAAGTTTCCGAGCCAGCGCAATCATCTCTGGATCGTAAACGTCTTTAGCATACAGCCTCTCGTCAAGAATGACCTTGGCCGTTTTGTTGTCTCGCAATAATAGTTCGTTGTCGTCCAACATATGCCCAACCATCCGATCAGTGCTGGGCGTTAGACCCGCTGTTAACCACTGTGCATGCACACACATAAATCACCTTACGTTTGATTACTATACCAAAAAAGTATTGCATTGCCAATCATTTGCGGGATTTGCGGGACGACCGCGTTTCCCAATGCTCTAAGACGGTGTGCCCTATGGGGAACCCCATTAGCCACTCGACCCACGTTGGGTTCAAAGTCCCACCATCCGTACTCTCCAATGCAACTGCTTGTTCCAGCTTCGCTTCGTATCCCACCTTCTGCATTCTCCTTAGAGATGCATCCACAGTGTCGTTCATTCCCGACGACGACCTCGGTGTTGGCCATTTCTGCACTGCATGTCTCAATGCAAATTGAAGACTGATTCCATCCTCCTTCTTCTCGGCAGCTCTTTTCTCCCAAACTTCCAAATTCTCCGCTTGTCCCGCAAGATGATCTGACGAAACTGGTGTCGGCCACATCGCTGGTAACTTTCCTTGCGCTTGGAACGGACTGCGCCCCTGTAACATTCCCATCGCTTCTTTTTCCGTCATCTCCCCAGCTAAAACTTTCTGCCGCAACAGTCTCATATTCCCCTCGTTTGGACGAGTTGGGTTCACTGTTGGTGTCGGCCACATTACTTGTTCCCGAAGTTGTGCTCTTGGATGACCTTGTACCATCCGTTTTGAAGCTGGGTTGTGTTGATCCGTTGTTTTCGGTGTTGGCCACAATTGCACCGCAGCTGGCAGCCCATTCCGAGGATTGTTCGGATCTATGTTCCCCCGTTTTTCCCCATCGTTCGCTCGTGGGGTAGGCCACGATCCAGATTCGGTCCCTGCGGTGAGGAGCGCCAACGGCGGAAGCGGGTATACAGTGCCACTCCGCATCATACCCGATCTCAGCGAGTGACCGGAGCACTTGGTCCAATCCTCTACTGCGAAGGGCTGAGACGTTTTCCGCGATGATGACTTTCGGCTTGATTTCTTTAATGAGCCTGTGGAACTCGAACCAGAGGCCGCTGCGTTCTCCGGCAAGTCCTGCTCCTTTCCCGGCAAGGCTGATGTCTTGGCACGGGAATCCTCCGCAGATGACATCCACGGAAATTCCATCTGTATCAAGTCGTTCTTTGGTGAGTGTTTTGACATCTTCATATACCGGTACAGTAGGCCAATGTTTTTTAAGGACGGCAATAGGATACGGTTCTATTTCACAGAAAGCCACTGTTTCAAAACCACCAGTCACCTCAAGCCCCAATGAAAACCCACCGATGCCACTAAACAAGTCTAATACTTTAAGCATGCGCGACCGCCCATATGAACAACAACACTATAAACAGCCATACAAGCTCTTCCATCAGCCAAAATCTTTAGTAACGGCCATCATGCGGAGGTTCTCAGCCAGCCACAGCATGTCACCATTTGTTACATTGACCGCAGTGCCTTTGACACCATCTGGGCAGTCAAACAGCAGGATGAACCCTGTCGCATCCTTGCAGTGGTCACCATCAGCGCATTCACGCACAATGTCGGCAAGGTTTCCGTACTTACCAGCTGAGGTGTTACGGCCAAATTTGAAGTTGATTACATTGTCAGTCATTCTGATTCTTTCTGTGGTATGTGTGGCAGTGGTTGCCATTTGGTGGGGTTACACAAACTAAGATACAAATATTGTCTGCACCATTCATCACCCGACCACCACCCAATGGTAACCCCATTATCGTCAACGATCAAAACATCTCGGCCATCTTTTGGTGCGGTGTCGATCGGTCTCCATCCGTGTTGGCATGGAATGCTATCTGCACCAGCTTTAGCCATTTTCATACGCTCAAGTTCGGACAACCCAATTCTCGGCATCACGTTCCTCCATCATCCCATCAGCAAATGCATATGCATGATGTTCCCACATGCCTTTTTTGCAGCCATGCTCATCTACAAATTTATTAGCCAACTTTGAGTTAGCTAACAAACCAGTTAGTGCTGCCATTGCAAACTGATCCCGTAAGGATGGCTGCTCCCTACGCAACTCGGCATTTTCTATCTCAAGGTCATTGATGCGGTTCTTAACTAGTTTGGTCATTTTGTTTAACACCTTTTGTTTGTAAGGATGTGGGTCTTCGTTGTTACACGCGCTCATAATAATTACTCTGGCGGTGTTGCCCGACACACCAAACTTTGCCCCTATTTGTCCAAAGGTCAAAGCTTTTTTGCGTAGGGCAACCATTTCCATCCGCCGGACAAATTGTTCATCACGACTAGACTTCATCGGGGCCATGTTATGATGCCTTCCTCGGACGGCCACGGCCACGCTTTACGATGATGCCCCGCTCCAAGAAGATCTTGTAAGCATCGTTTAACGAATAAAGTTTAGTAGGACCGGTAGGACGACCACGGCCACGTGAAGGCGCATCAAACGACAAGGGCAACTGTTCAGTTTTCACAGTATTCCGTGCCGATGGTTGTTCCCCATCGTGGATGTCAACATAACGATGACGAACCGTAGCTTTCGACGACTTGATGTTGCTAATCTGACTAGCAAGTGCGTTAAGCCGTTGATTTAAGTAGGAAAGTTGTTCTGCAAGATCGCTGTTATGCATAGATAAAACCTCATGTGGGTGTTGACTACACTTCCCACATAAATGATTTTATTCAGCCGTCAAGAAATATTTTATTTTTACTGATCGTAAATCAACTCTGGTGGACTGTACCAGTTGTGGTCCCATACATACCAGCTGTATGAATGCCTAGGAGAGTTAATATCATCCTTAAACCACTTAGGACGGCGTGTAAGCACGATCTTGAGCCTAAATGGCATCTCCATAAACAGATCCCGCCGGGTATAGGCACAGTCCCATTCATTACGAAAGAGCATGGCGACTTTCTGGCCCGGCCCAGTGATTGCCAGTGCATGCCGAACGAACTGTACCGAGCACTCATATGGGGGATTGGTTACGATGTCGAAGTGCTTTTGCGTGGATTTGACATGAAAGAAATCTGTCTGTGCACAAGGCTCATAATCACGCACCACAAGGTCGCTACAGATGGTTTGGTGGTTATGTAGCTCTAGCACCCGTGCAATGGCCCCACGGCCTGCCGCTGGTTCATATATGACCTTTTGAAACACAACATGGCGTAACAGCACCTCGGTGCACCATGCCGGTGTTTCGTATAGGTCGTGCTCGACACGCTCATAGCCAGAGGTGCCGAGCATCGCTTTGTCATTAGTTCCCATCATACCCCGCCCGAATCGCTTCTATAGCCGCCATAGCAGCGGTGGCGATGTCGGTCAACATTGCAATTCGGGAATCTGGGTCCAGATTTGCATGGAAAGAATCATCGAACTCTAACGATGTAGTGTCGCCATCATTCCAGACACCGGCATAAAGTTTCCAGTCGCCATAGACTGATTCGTCGTCTTCATCGGTGTCTTCATCTTCCTCGATGTCACTAAAATCGTAGTAATTTTCGATGTCTTCGTCGGTTTCTTCTTCATCGGCATCCTCAAGAGCACTCTGGAAGCCGTCAAGTTCTTCTTGCAGATCCTCGATCCACTGCCCTACAAGTTTAGCAGCGGCCTCAATGTCCGTATCGTCGAAGGCTTCCTTAACCAAAACATAGCCAGTGTCTTCCGGCCCAGCATATAAAATGCCGAGAACGGTCAGCTGGTCAGCTTCATATGGGGGAAAAGTGATGAAACGATCGTTTACGTCTGACACGGCAGCCTCCAAGGTTGATGAGAAGTGTCCCACTATAACCCAGATGGTGGCTCACTTGATACCCCCGCAAGACGATTTGCACGGGGACTGCGACTGGCTGAAATATGTTTGTCATAATCAAATTTTTTTGCATGAGAAAGCTGGATGGGTGGTGGTAAACGACCTAAGTGGTTGCAGACACGGTGTTTTTTCTGTGCTGATGAAGTGGGATAAAAAGTCAAAAACAAGTTGACAGCCGTCAACACATGTGGGATAAAGGGTCATCAAACGGGGCAACCCACCAAACGGAGGTTAACATGTCATATGACTTCACTTTCGACTTCGCAGTAGAAACCACCCTCGGCATGGCAGAGGGCACCGTCAATGTTGACTACGATGTCATTGACGACGAACTGTTCATCAAAAATGTTTTTACCTTTGAAGGCAAACTGCATGACGAAGAAGGTGATGTCATTTGTGACTTTAAAACACAAAAGCATCATGTGTTAGGCGGTGAGCTGTACAAAAAATTGTACAAAGACATCGTGTTTGCAGCAATGTACAACTACGGAGGCTGATATGAAACAGGTCGAAACACGTAAAGTCACCTGCAAATCCATCATTCGCAACAAAGAGTTTGTGCGTGGGTTCAAAGAAGTTAAAGTTGGTAAACTATTTGATTATGACTTCTGCCCACGTGACCCTAATGATTCTTGGGCATATGAGCGTGGCCGACTGTTTGCTTTAGTATTTGACGGCCCTCTCAAATCGGGTAACCGCGTGCTCCAGTCTGCACAGTTTGCATTTTCACAAGCCTACTGGAACGGCTCAATCATTTAAGGAGACAAAAATGCCTAACTTCAAAGAAAAATTAAACGCATGGCCAATTGATGAAGGGTTCTTGGCTGATGTGCGCAAATACATTTCGCAATTGGAAAGTGCCCTTGAAGACTGCCAAGATTACTTTGATTATAGAGCAGGCGTTGTGGAGGTCGATGAAGACGGCCATATCATCTACAATGAAGAAATGCATCTATGGGACTTATGTCAACGCACACTTAAAGGTGGTAAATGAAACTCAATCTTCCTCCTCGCATGGCCCCGACAAGGGATCACTTCACTGTATTTCGGGAAAAAGAAAGCGAGATCTGGCTGGCTGTCCGTGGCCCGTATGAAACATTCTGGAACTTTGTGGGGTCGGGGTGGACACCCACCGAGGCGATCGAGAGATTGCAAAAGAAAGAAGTCACCCAATACGTTGAAGAAGAACCTATCATCCCAATTTTACCCCAACCAAAGGACTAAACCATGAGCATTGCAATTGATGTTGCCTTCGATCGCCTCCGTGATCACGTTACCACCCAGCTAGAGGGGCACGGCCCAGAGGCACTTCACCATAAAGATAGCTATATGTTGGGCTATCAAACATCGTTTCTATCGTCGTTCATCCGGGATCTTCCCATTCAGTACCAAGATAGGTTTTTGCATGCAGTATCGGAAAGGACGGGCTACAAAGAAGCCCAATCAGAGCTCGATCGTATTGAGAAATCCATACGCGCAGAGCTTGATGCACTCGATCTTCCATCAGAGGATCGTTAAGCCCAAAAAAGGGCGTGGATCTTATCAACGGTCTAGAGTTACGACCCCAGACCATTTTTTTATAAATATTTGTCAAATGCCAGTTGACTTCGGTCAACACATATGAGATAAACAATCATCGCAACGGGCAATAGCCCATCTTAACAGGAGCCTACCATGATCGACATCAACAACCTCCCCGCCGCTGCCGACCTCAGCGATGCAGAACTGGCCGACACCATTGGCCGCCTCGACTTTTTCGCAAACGCCATCGACGACCAGCTTAAGGCATACAAAGATGCCGCCAAGGTCCGCATCAATGGTGTTGGCAAGATCTCCGGCAACTCTTACGACATCGTTGTCCGTTCTGACGTTGCTTGGACGATCAACACCAAGTTGCTCAAGGATACCTACGGCGAAGCTTGGTACACTAAACACTCCAAGCAGTCGGTGCGTGTCACCCTAAACGTCAAGCCAAACAAAGCACTTGCAGTTGCATAACACAGAGGGGGCTTCGGCCCCCTAACCGCATAAGGAATTGAAATGTACCGACAAATTGCAATGCATGATTACGAACTGGCCTTCAATACGGGCACACAGGTGGCAGCTCTTATCCATCTGTTGGCTGATGAAGACGTAATCCACGTGGAACGGCATGATCTGATGGACATCCTCCGTAATTACGGGCGTAAGCCGCCAAAGGATAAGTACTGCGATATGCTGCTGTGGCGCACCCGGAAGGTGCTTAAACCACATGGCATTGAAATTTTAGCCGTCACAAGTGGGCAGGGGCGTGTCCTGTACATGACTGATGAAATGAAGAAACGGGTACGGGTGTTTGTCACCCGCGTATGTACCCAAACTTGGAGTAAAAGCGATGAAACACATACAGTCGCTGCTTAACGACGATCAGTTTGAATGCTTCCAACTTGATCCGTCTGTGTGCGAAGGCGAATGCGCTTGCAAGATCGAATTGCAACGCCGGGCCAAGGTAGAGCTGAATGCCATGCTAGACGCTCTCACTTGGTACGCCAAGCCCCGCATTTACGAAACTGGTGCGATCGACCTTGATGAAGGCCACCGTGCCCGTACGACACTTAAAACCCTCGTAGCCTAAAGGATAGCTAAAATGGAAAACCAAAACCTCTCTTAACACATGGATGAAGCATTCGCCATCGCCATCAAGATTGGTGAACTTGTCCAACAAAGAAGCATTGGCGTAGGTGTCATGGCATTGCAATCGTCATTGAAGGCGGTGTTGTTATGTGCAGACCCTAAAGACCGATCAACCATGTATGTCGCCATCATGATGTTTTTGGCAGCTGACCTGCATGAAGATGACGAAGATACCGATCACTCAGTTCACTAAAGGTGCCAAATGGGAACTTGGAATTATCGTGTTATCAAACATCAACCCGAAAAGGGCCACGTGTATTATGCGGTCCATGAGGTTTACTACAATGACGATGGATCTACAAATGGCCATACTGAGAATGCCATTTGGCCAGTAGGTGAAACAATTGAAGAATTGCGGTCAGACATCATGCGGATGCTCAAAGCCCTTGATCAGCCTGTCATGGAAACTACCGACTAAATGCAGTCAATGCAGTGTTCGGCACGATGGAATACACGTTGTCGTTAATGACAGCCACTTCGTGCCGGACAACATCAACCTTCACGTACCAAAGCCCGTCAGTAAAGCAAAACACAACAAAGTACGGGTTCTCAGTAACTTGATAAAGTTCATGGGCTTCTTTCACGCAACGTAATGGAATGTGGCTGAAGTCGTTTATATCAAACTCATGCTCCAAAATAATGACATCAAGCCAGATCTTTAACTTGCTATCTCGCTGCAAGGCATAACCGACAGTAAATGGGTGCCGCATCTTTACAGCTTGGCATAGCCACTTCTTAGCTACCAGATCAGCTGTTGCGTCTTGGTTCATGATCATGAGCAGTCTTTCCTTCTCTTCCTTGTTCTTAAATATGCTTTTGGAGCGGGTAGTCGTTCCAGTCGGTTCCCGCCACTCTGGGGATGAGAACTGCCACTTTGATGCCCGTTTTTTTGATTCGGTGGGCGAGTTGGTACGCTGCCGCTTGGCCCGTGTAGCTTTCATCATTGTCACCAAAAATAGTTAACTCGGTTACATTGTTCGGCGGCCTAAACTCCACCATGTTGTTTGCATTGAGTAGCGACCATGTGGGTATGCCAAACTGCTTATAGGCAGACAGTGCCGTCTCCAAGCCCTCAGCAACGCCCAGAACGCCGTCCAATGGTTGGTACAGTCTGATTGCCGAGCCAGCAGGAAATACGCCACGCATGAGCTTCCTATGCGATTTAGCGCCATCGCTATCCAAATAAGTTCGGTGTATCTGGCAGCCGTTACCCTTTTGATCTGCCACCTTGCACAACAGAATTGTGAACCCGTCTTCCTCAACATATCGCATGATTTGATCATTGTTGTAATGCACTTTACGATGATGCAGGTATCCCATGATCAGTGGTGATAAAGATGCAGGCTTTGACCGTTTCCACAACTCGATCATTCTAAAATGCAAATCTTCTGCGTTTGCCTTGTCAGTCTTGTCTGTCTTGGATGTGATTTTGTAGTGATTGATCGCATCCTCAACTGCCTTAGCTGCCGAATGATAGTCTGTCTTATGCTTTTTCATAATGAGGGTGAAGCCTTCACCGCTCCCGCATGCTGCACAGAAGTAGCTGCCGTATCCGTCCTTATTGTCAAACCGGAACCGATCTGTACCTCCGCATAATGGGCATGGACCGTGCCGGTTACGTAAAAACTCTGGTGCGATGTCAAAGCGTGGCAGGATCTCGTGCCACTTATGCCTTGCTAGATCCCTTGCTTTCATTTGATTTCCTTTTTGCATAGGCTATCTGCCTTGATTTGATGTAGTTAACAGTATCTGCCGAGGCGAAACGCGGTAGTACATCACTATAGTGGTTTGGCCAAACTTTATAGCGTTCCTTAAATAAATGTGCCGCCCAACCTTTTGAGTAGCCACGCGACTGTGCATACCATTTGATCTCAGCGAAAAACTGAGCCTTCTCAGCGCTTGTTGCCTCTCGCCCGGTTGACTTAATCTGACGAAGCTCCCCCTCTTCGGTTTCAATATCATTTGTCGCCACAGCAACAAAGCCGCATGCAGGACACGCTTTAATTTTCGGAGGTCTAAGGTATTTGCACTTGGGGCACTCCTTCGGTAAGGGTTCCTTACGTTCGGCTTTCTGTACATTGCGTTCCCCATCATCGAGAGAGTGCTTAATTATGTCAGTAACAAAACCAAGACGAGAAGTAGTAGAGCTATGGTCAAGGATAAGGCAATCATCTTTGCCGGGATGCCGTCGAAGTCCTCTCCCGATAATTTGTGTGTAAAGTATTTCACTTCTTGTCGGGCGAACGAGAATAATGCAGCTAACAAACGGAAGATCGACTCCAGTAGTGAGAACGCCAACGTTACAAACAACATCGAGATCACCATTCCTAAAACGATCGTTGATAGCATCGCGCTCATCAATTTCTGTATATGCATCAACATATTCTGCCCTTACTCCCGCTTCAATAAACTGTTGCTGCATGTGCTTCGCGTGTAAACGATTGACGCAGAAACACAGTGTTGGCCGACCTTCGCCCAGCTTTAGCCACGTATCGACCACATCCGCAATTAAGTCATTGTCATCCATGACCTTGCCTAAGTCACCCTCGTGATAGTCACCAGCCATAGTTCTAACCGACTTCAAATTGGGGTGAGCGGGCGCATAGGCAACAAAGCCAGACAAGTAGCCATTATCAATCAATTCTTGCGTTGTCGTGCCAATGATGAGTTTTTGGTAAATTTTGCCAAGGCCACGTGCCCAAGGCGTAGCAGACAGCCCGATCATCGGTGCCTTACTCTGCTCCAATATCGAGAAGTAGACCTTATAAATGACGTGACACTCGTCAATGATCCACAGATCAACCTCTGGCAATTCCCGCCGATTAAGCGTCTGGACCGAGGCAATCTGGATAGGTCTGCGCCAGTCGGTGCGCTCATGGGTTGCTTGGATCACGCCAATATCTTGATCGGGCAGCCCGTCAGCAATAAACGAATCAACCGTCTGATTGATGAGTGACAAGGCGGGAACGACAAAGCAAATCTTATTGCCCTTCTCACGGGCCATGCGGATGATGGCACCAGCTACTGCGGTCTTGCCTCCGCCAGTTGGCATCTGCAGAACGACCCGCTTCGACCCAGTGCGGAATGCTTGCTTGAGTTGATCAATCGCCTGTTCTTGGTAATCACGCAACTGTTTCATGGTTTGGCACATTTAAAAAGACCCCAGCACAGGGAGAATATGCTGGGGCCAGTTGGGGAGGAGTTAGCGCAAAACGCTAACACCCTACATCATAATTGATAGCATCCTCGTGTAAAGCAATTTGTTCTGGCGACAGCAAAGATTTTTTGTACTTGCGATAGCCATGCATGACGGTTGTGTGGTCAAGATCCATGATCCGCCCAATGTGGCTAAAGGATAGGTTCAAGTCATCGTGGGCCTTGGCAAACACCTCTTGCCGAACCCGAACCACGGAATATTTGCGGTTCTTTTCCATGACTTCTGCTGGATCGATGCCGTGCATTGCGGCTACTTCTTTGAGCATTTTGACAAATCTTGACCGAGGCGTATCAATAACGAACACGGTCTCTGGCGCAGTCTTCTCGACCGGCGGAGCTGGCGGTTTAGGTACCCGCAAGCCTGTAGGACCGCTCAGACCATGCAGACGGCGCTTTACACCCTCGTAATGCATTCTCAGTTCGGTAATATAGTCCATTGCGTATTTGCCTCTTCATCAGAATGTTCATAGACATGGATAGTCATTGGGTCACCTTCGTCCACCCACTCGGCGGCCAAGGCTCGGCATAGCGAATCATCGGGCACAATCTTGGTTTTGACAAGTAGGTCACTTGTCGCCTTGAGCAGATTGTCTAAATCTCGTTTGCGGCGGTCGGGTCTTTTCGCAAGGATATGAATAACATAGTCACCGTTAATCAAGTCTCTTGTTTGCTGTTTTATCAGCCAAGCACATTCCTCAAGCCAGTCCTTATACTTTTGGCTTTTGAACGTCCTGCCCTTCCCCTGCTGCCAAAGTTGGTTTGCGCTTGGGGCCAGAGGCAATCTTAGAGTAATCATTATCCGTGTACCTTTCCGCCGTTGGGTTGGATTGCGCCCTTATTTGATTGTTCGGCCAAGTCCAGCACTCACCGGTATCATCTTGAAAGCAAACCCACATTAAATGATGATCGAATCCATAATCAATCAAGAAGTGGCACATAGCTTTCCCCTTCGGCGTGAGCAGAGGTAGGGGATTTCGGAGCTCAATGATCATTTTTTACTTGCCAATCGTATAAAATACGTCATAACTGCCCCTCCGACCAAAGGAGAGCCAAAATGACTGAACAAGGTATAGCAGCAATTCAACATTTTTTCACGATCGTTTTTGCCTTCACTGGGGTCTACCCAATCGTGATGGTGATCTCGTCGTGGTTAGCTGGAAAGATCCCTCAGTGAAGAATTTTACCCGTATCCGTAACGAAGTTAACACCCTCATTCACCTTTACCCCGAACTGCTGACTGACAGCCAGTTAAAGCTGGACATGCTGGAAGGTGAGGTAAATTTTGATGACGTGGTTAACGAACTCATCGAAAGCGTCATTGAGGCCGAGGGTATGGCCAAATACATGGGCAAACGGTGTGAAGAGTTAAAGGAGCGGCAAGCTCGTTACGAATACAAGGCACGTAACTTGAGGCAGAGCATCTTTCTTTTGCTTGAGGATGCGCAGATGAAAAAGTTTGTAGGCACTGAGAAAACAGTGTCTGTAGCGCAGAAACCATCATCTGTAGTCATTGTTGACGAAAGTCAACTTCCAGAACAATTTCTGCGTGTAAAGAAAGAACCTAACAAAGTTGCGATTAGGGAAGCTCTTGAGCATAATGAGAACGTCCCCGGCGCTCAATTATCAAACGGTGGTACCACCCTACAAATGAGGTAACTATGTCTAACGCTAAACCAGATCCACAATTTGTCGCTATCCAGATCATTGCCGATGCCTTGCATGAGGTCATGGCAAAGGTGGCATACGTCCAAAAGGATTCTACGAACAATTTTCACGGCTACAAGTATGTGTCTGAGGCTAAATTGCTTGATGCCTTGCGTCCCGCAATGGTCGATGTTGGCTTGATGCTGATCCCGTCATTTGAAAGTGGCAGTTTGGATCATGCGACTGGCAACACAGACATTATTATGTCTTACACTCTTATGCATAAAACTGGCGCTATATGGCCAGAGAAAATCCGTGTGCCGGGTTGCGGTAATGACAAAAACAAAACTGGCATCGGTGACAAGGGCATGTATAAGGCCATGACGGGTGCCAATAAGTACTTGTTGTTTAAACTGTTTCAAATTGCCACTGGTGACGATCCAGAGATGGAAGGCACACCTTGGAAGGCATCCGACAAGTCATCTGATACGGACGGCCTTGTGGAAACTTACTTGCAAGCTGCATCTGTAATGATAAACAGCTTCAACACAAGTACGGATTTGAAGGCATGGTGGGACGGTTCTTTAGCTGAACGTGAAACATTGGGTTTAGTTAATGGCAATCCCGCTTATGCCAAACTTGTAGAGACTGTAACCAAACGTGTTGTTGAATTGAAAGGAATTAAATGATGACACAGTACAATAACAACAACTCCGGCGCATTATATAAGAACGACAAGAAGACTAAGGAAAGCCAACCAGATTACACGGGTAAGGCTGAAGTCAATGGTCAAAAGTATTGGGTTTCATCTTGGATCAAAACATCTAAGGCTGGCAACAAATTCATGTCGCTCTCTTTTACTGTAGACAATGGTGAAGGCCAGAAAGATAAACCCGCACCAGTGGTTGTAGAGATCGACGACAGCATCCCCTTCTAAGGAATTGAAATGACAGACAATGAAATTGATCGGTGGGACGTTATAAGCTTTCGCACCGACAAGCGCGGCATAACAAGACCCTACTTTATCGGCGTGGCATTTGCACCGGCGGCAGAAGACTTCATCAGTGTAAAGTTTGAAGCCCTCCCTCTACCAGACGTTCGCGGTGAGGTATGGGTGCGTTTGTTCCCCGAAGGCACATATAAAGGAACAAAATTTGACAAGATTGATAACCGATGAAATGGTTGAAGACGCACTTGAGTATTTAGCCAAGTCATCAGAGCTCATTGCGGCGGCGCGAGCTATGCGCCTCCGTTCTGAATTTGAACGTAAACAAATACGCTCCCGTCTCTTCCTATCAGCTGAGGGAACGGTAGCCTTCAAAGACGCATACAGTGAATCACATCCAGATTATGTTGCGGCATGCAATAAGGAAATCGAGGCAGCAGAACGTGACGAACTTTACCGTTCCGAGCGATCCACGGCTGAGACAATCATCGAGGCATGGCGGACAGAATCATCCAATTTGCGAGCGGGAAATAGTTTTAAATGAGCCCTTATCAAGTCAGTGAGACGCAGAAACTTAGTCTGTTGGAGTGGGTGGCCGATGCCAAGCGTGGGCGGCCCTACCTATACTACACGGGGTTTCTGTGCCGAGACGTTGACCGCCTTAAAGAAGGCAAGTCAAAACTTGTTGCCACTCGCAGTATTGCATGGTCCCTTTATGAGAAGGGCTATGTCTTGCTTGTGCAGCAAAAGATTGGGCCCATGAGCTATGAGTACATTGCCGTGAGGACTGGTAAACTCTACAAGTAGGATAACATGCAAATCCATACGCCAAAAGGCATCCAGTCGTTAGAATACGAGGCCGATGCCATCACAATATACACTAACAACCGACCGAACTTTCGCTTCGTTCACACGGACAAGGACACATACTCGGCAATCGACGGCATGCTGGTTGATGAAGAGCTACATCTGAAAGCTGTTGTTGAGATTAAGACACGAAACAACATCACTAGCCAAGAGTTTGCGAAACAGTTCAACAATGAGTGGCTGCTATCTTACGATAAAATCACTCGCGGCATGCAGATTGCCGAGTTATTGAAGACAGCTCTTGTCGGGTTTTTATATCTAACCAAAGACAATACGCTGCATGTGATTACATTGTGGTGCCCCAAAAAAGGCATCGCCACTATGCGGCTGGAACGGACTGCAACGCAAAAGAACACCAACGATCAGACCCAAGTATGGCGCGACAATGCCTACATCAACATGGAGGCAGCCAGTGTCTACAAAGGTTGACGTGGGGACGACAAAGCGTGGATCTCTGTCTACAAAGCGCAAATTGGCCATTTGGGAGCGCGAGAAGGGCATCTGCATGCTTTGTTCGGTCAAATTGGTGCCCGGCAAGTTCATTTATGAGCACGTCAAGGCGCTAGAATTGGGCGGGGAAGATATTGATAGCAATATCCGGCTAACTTGTGTAAACTGTGCGACAGAAAAGACGAAGGCAGACCACAAGAATGCCGCAGCCGCCAAACGTACCAAAGCATCCACTCTGGGGCTAAAGAAGTCAAAAACACCATTGCCGTTCGGTAAGGTCAGCAAATGGAAACGAAAGCTAGATGGGACAATAGTTCCCCGTTAGGATAGGAATTGAAATTGTTACATGTTGTTGCCGTGTCACTATGTCTTGCGGCTTGTCAGACTGTGCCACAGCCAAAGTTAACGCCGATCCAGCAGGTGATATATGATGAATCAATCCGTGCCGACATTGACCCTGCCATCGTTCTCGGTGTCGCCAGTACCGAGAGCGGCTTTCGGCCCCACGTTATCAGTGAAGGCAACTACGGCCTCATGCAGATTAAACCGGCGACCGCACGTTCTATGGGTCATCGAGGGCCAGCAAATTCGCTGCTACAGGCGGAAACAAACGTCACCTTCGGCATTCGTTATCTCAAGCACTGTTACGGCATCTGGGGGGAATGGAAGAGGGCACTTGGGTGCTATAACGGCGCTGCTACAGCCAATAGTGCCTACAGCCGCCGTGTCTTGAGAGAAGCAGACAAGTACCGTTAGATGGCCTTCTTTGCCTCTTTCAAGGCATCGATGATCACTTCGTCGGGCTTGTTGAGCAGAACCTTTGTTTCCAACTCCTCATCCTTCTTGGCACGGGCAAAGGCGGCGACTAGCTGGTCTGCAATCTTTTCTGCGGATGCGTGATCAACCTTACCGCCCGATGCATGGCCAGACCGAGATTGTTCGGCAACATATGCAGCCGGTGCACCGCGTGTTAGTGCACTAGACCCTGCTCCAGCCGCATAGGCACCCGCACCATAGAGGCCGGGAAATGATGCCGCAGCATATTGTGGGGCAAACAACATTGTCGGGAATGACAATGAGGACGGTGCCATTAGTCTAAGCTGTTGGCCAGCAATCATAGAACCCAAGTCGGGCTCATATGGGCGCAGCATGTCAATAATTTTTTTCTTGTCAGCATAAGTGCCGAGCAAACGATCTATGGCTACCTGCTTATCTGCCTTGCCACCAAGTTTGCCAGTGGCGCTCACTTTTTTAATTTGATCACTTAAATCGCCGTAGTCCATCATGTCTTGCGCATAGCGAGGTGCTGCGTCAACAATGGTTTGACGTATGGCATTGTAGCCGTCATTATATGCCATAGTCGCGCCAGCATTTTTCGCTCTATCTTCAAACTCGTTTTTGAAAGCTTTCTTCAATAAATCAAAGTCACCGGCAGAGTGTGGCACCCCAGTCCCACTACCTCCAGATTGAGTTTGTTTATTAGCCCAATCATTTACAAATTGGCGCATGTCATCAACAAGTTTTGTGCCAGCTGGGTTTATGTTTCTATTGAATTGAGGATCAACAAAATATCTCTGAC
>Ga0208379_1000383_pt1 | contig 20120 bp, 13 predicted proteins | sample CryBogCBE02Aug07_FD_184559 | JGI IMG/M metagenome (GOLD analysis project Ga0208379, IMG submission 184559) | Freshwater microbial communities from Crystal Bog, Wisconsin, USA - CBE02Aug07 (SPAdes) | ecosystem: Environmental > Aquatic > Freshwater > Lake | place: Crystal Bog, Wisconsin, USA... | reverse complement strand
CAATGTTCTCACAATTTCCAACCTGTCCTCACTGACCACAAACCTCGTGGCCTCTGTAGCCAACGTAGGAACTCTCAATGTTCTCACAATTTCCAACCTGTCCTCACTGACCACAAACCTCGTAGCCTCTGTAGCCAACGTAGGAACCCTGAACGTCTTGACAATTTCCAACCTGTCCTCACTGACCACAAATCTCGTGGCCTCTGTAGCCAACGTAGGAACCCTGAACGTCTTGACCATTGCCAACCTGTCCTCACTGACCACAAATCTCGTAGCCTCTGTAGCCAACGTAGGAACCCTGAACGTCTTGACCATTGCCAACCTGTCCTCACTGACCACAAATCTCGTGGCCTCTGTAGCCAACGTAGGAACCCTGAACGTCTTGACCATTGCCAACCTGTCCTCACTGACCACAAACCTCGTAGCTTCTGTAGCCAACGTAGGAACTCTCAATGTTCTCACAATTTCCAACCTGTCCTCACTGACCACAAACCTCGTGGCCTCTGTAGCCAACGTAGGAACTCTCAATGTTCTCACAATTTCCAACCTATCCTCACTGACCACAAACCTCGTAGCCTCTGTAGCCAACGTAGGAACTCTCAATGTTCTCACAATTTCCAACCTGGCAAGTCTCACACTTTCTGGATTATTGTCGGCTGGTCTTCACGTGGGAAACGCTTCTGGTCTATCGAACATCAATGGGTCAAACGTCTCAACTGTCCCCACGGCCCAGTCTGTTATCTCTGCGTCTCAACCGAACATCACCTCTGTCGGTATCTTGTCGAACCTGGTCGTCGGAAACAGCCTGACAACTACAAACGTGTACCTGTCCGGAACTCTGAACCTTCAAGGAACGGCAAATATATCCAACATTGTCACTCAAAATGTGACAGCCTTTGGAACGAGTCTTGTGGTGACGGGCGTGACGGTCAATGGAAACGTGTACGTCTCCAACACATCTACAGCCGCGAACGGGTTTTACGCAACGGGAGCTTTCGGTGGTTCATACACTGACGGACTCGTCATGGACTATCTCCAAGGTGCTATAGGAAACGGTAGGTTGTCCGTAGGCACAAACGATGCCCTCACTTTTTATACTGGAGGACCTGCGGGTACGGCGACTGCATATTTTGATCCAAATTTACGCGTGGGTCTAGGAACTGTGACTCCGGGTTCTAACCTCCAAGTTGTGGGAAACGTCTATGCCTCGAACTCTTTATCAACTACAAATGCTTACTTATCAGGAACTTTGAGCGTCCAAGGTCTTTTGGCCGCCTCGAACGGGTCGGGAATATCGAACGTTAACGGCTCGAACGTTTCGACGGTCCCGACAGCTCAGAGTGTGACGGTCGCGGCCCAAGGGAACATCACGAGCGTAGGGACGCTCACGGGGCTCACAGTCTCCGGTTTGCTCATAGCCTCGAACGGGTCTGGAATATCGAACATTAACGGCTCAAACGTCTCAACCGTCCCTATAAGCTCCGGAGGTACAAACCAGACGACGTACGGAACGACAGGTGGTGTTCTGTACTATGACGGGACGCGGTTCCAGGCTGCTACAGGTATCACGGTCAGCACACCCGCAACGCTCAACGTCACGACCGCAAACATCACGACTCTTCAGACAAACTCTTTCATTCCGGCGGCTTCTGGTATTTTCATGAATTTGAATTCAACATATACCTTAACAGCCGGAGCGAGTTGGACGGGGAACATCGCCGGTACTATCACTTCGAACCTGTACACACTCTTCGCCCCTCTTCCCGGTACTTCCGGGTGGAACGCCTACGGGTCAAGCACCCTTGTGAACGCCCCAACAATCAACGGAGGCATCAAGTTTAATCAGCCTGGTCCATACATGATTACGACTGTTATATCGGCCGATAACGATATCAAGACGATCGCCCTCTCAAGCAACACGGCCGATGTTCACTCGAACGTCACAAACGTGTGGTCGTATTGCTACCGGTTCGGGGTGGGTACAAACCCATCCATCCCCGTGACCATCCCAGTCAACGTGACAAACACATCGACGTATTATTACATAGATTACGAGACGACCAATCAGACGGACAACATTCACCAAACTGCCTATACAAACGTGACGACCCAGGCTTATACAGGGTCATACGTGATTATTAGACCGGTATAAAGTCTTTGCGGCCGGAGCAAGACAAAAGTCTTTGCTCCTAGTAGAAATGTCAGCCACGACATACTTTGGAGACGTGGTCACGACAGGCAACACAAATTTGGTTCAAAATTTGACGGCCCTCGGGGCCTATTCATATTTTGCATCAAATATCGTTGGAGGACAAAGTATAGGCTCGACTTCAGTTCCGTTTGGGAACCTCTTTGCCTCGAGTGCAAACACGTCTCTGATGAATGTTGGGACGATTCAGGCATCAACAATTTTAGTCGGAAATGTGAACGCCTCGAACGCCTATCAGGGTGGAAACCTCTTAGCGACCTTTGTGAACGTCTCGGGAGTAACCAACGTTCTGAGTCTTATTGTGAGTTCGAACATAGGTGGTGGAGGCGCCGCCTTCACGATTCAGGGGAACGCGTACATTTCAAATACCGTGACGGCCTCAAGTGTGTTTACAGGTGCGATGAATGTCTCACGTACGACAAACGTACAGACCCTGGTCGCGACTTCGAACATAGGAACAGGTGGAGCCAATCTCAACGTGACAGGGAACCTGTGGGTCTCGAACGCTATTCAGACGGGCAACTTGTACGTCTCTTTGGTAAATGCGAGTACCATGAATACTCTGACTCTTTTAACCCCGAACATAGGTGTTGGTACTGGCGCCTTTGGAAACACCATGAGCGTGCTTGGAAACATTTTTGTTTCAAATTCAGTTTCGACGACTAACATCGTTGCCGTCTCGTCCAACACTGCCAATATCAATGTGGTCACGATGAATACCCTGACCACGACCGTCATGGGAACTTCAAACACGACCCAACAAACCCTGAATATTGCGACTATCAACGTCCTTTCCGTGTATACACCTTCAGGTCTTTTGGGAATCAACACATCCACGAATCTCGGGGCGAGCCTCCAGGTTCTTGGAAACATATTCGTGTCGAACGCCCTGACGGGTGGTAACCTGTATGACGCAGGGACGCTGTACTATAACGAGGACCTAACAAAGAGGTCTATTCACCTTTTGCCGACCCCTTCGAACGCCTCGGCTATTCAGTCTTGGATTTCCGCGACGTGTAATGCGTCCGATCAGCCTTCGAGGTCTTGGTGGCCGACATCTCAAGCGCCCGTGTTCGGAAACGTGGCGACAGGGCCAACGAGCGGAGGAGTGAATTTTCAGGGAAGTGTTCTTCTTCCAGATGGGCGCGTACTCTTCTGTCCGCACGGAGCGGCGCCTAATGTTGGAGTGTACAACCCGGCGACGGGTCTTTTCTCTCTAATTTTACCGACAGGCGCAAGTATTCCTGTAAATTCTTTCAATTCTCCAGTGCTTTTACCAACGGGAAACGTTATTTTCACTCCACAAAACTCAACATCGAATATATTAACGTATAATCCTTTGACACTTGTTCTTTCCAACTCGTATGTCCCAGGTACTGGGTTTGTTGGTGCTGTACTCGACCCCACAGGAAACGTTGTCATGATGCCCAATAGTGCTGGTTCAAACATAGGAAGCTACAACCCCGTGCTTAATACGTACTCGAACATAGTCAGGGTAGGGAACGATGGGTCATTTAACGGGGCTGTTCTTTTACCGAACGGAAACGTCGTAGGAATTCCTCAGACAAACTCCAATATCATTCAGTACAACCCACTGACAAATCCACCGGTGGTTTCAAATTCTGTTAGTTTGGGTGGCTCGGGAACTCAAAAGTTTTTCGGAGGTGTTTTAGCCCCGAACGGGAACGTCATTATGGTACCATTTTCAGGTACAGGAACATCCAATATAGGCGTGTTTAATCCTTCGGCTCTTACATTCACAAACGTGACTACGTATACAGGGGGTACTGCGTTTGTAGGCGGCGCTCTCTTAGCGAGCGGAAACGTCATCATGGCGCCTTGTGTTTCTTCGAACGTAGGTATGTTTGATCCTGTCGCTCTCCAGTACTCAAATTGCGTGATAACAGGAACTTCCTCGGGTTTCACGGGGGCGACTCTCCTTCCGAACGGCCAAGTAGTCTTTGTGCCTTATACTTCAGCAAATGTTGGTCTTTTAGATACGTTCACACCCGCACCTCAAGAGTTTTGTTTGAGTCCTTATTTTAATAAGTACTGAGGGAAAGCCCACAGGGCTTTTGGTCCCCGCAGGGCCAGGGACCTTCCTTGGGTCTCCGGCCCATAATTAAATGCTCTGCATTTAGCAGAGATGCCTGTCATCACCAATTTCGGTGATTCGAACACGGTGGGCAACACGACCCTTCAGCAGAATCTCACTGTCCAAGGGGCGTTTTCACAATTTAATGGAAACATATTCGCAAGTTCAACAGCCATCGGAATAGGCAATGTATCCGTCCCTTTTGGAAACGTCTTTGCCGTGTCAGCCAACCTCGTCACTCTAAACTCGGCCGTCCTCATTTCTCAAAACAATTTTCAGGTCCCCGGAAACATAGTCGTATCAAACACGCTCACAACCACGAATGCCATTATTACGAGTGTAAATGTTTCTGGAGTTGCCAACATGTTCTCCCTGGTCACGTCAAATATAGGCGTGGGTACAGCCCCAAACGCAAACGCTCTGACCGTCCAGGGGAACGTGTACGTGTCGAACTCTGTCACGACTCCTAACCTGTTCAGCTCGGTGGCGAACGTCTCGGGAACGGCTAACACGCTGACCCTTCTTGTTTCGAACGTGGGGGTGGGAACACTCCCGGTCGGAAACGCTCTGAGCGTCCAAGGCAATGTCTACGTGTCTAACTCGGTCACAACAACAAATATCGTGGCACTTAATTTTGCAAACTCCACGACAACAAACGTGACGACCCTTATAGCAACTTCGAACATAGGCGTAGGTACAGCCCCGTTCGGAAACGCTCTGAGCGTCCAGGGAAACCTATGGGTCTCGAACGCCCTTTCGACGACCAATATCGTGGCGACCCTTGCAAATGTCACGACCATGAATGCCTTGACGGCAAACATCACCACGCTCAATACAGCCGTACTTGCTTTTTCGTACATGAATATCACAACTCTGAACACCGTGTCCATATACGGACAATCAGGGTCTCTTGGAATAGGGACTTCGACAAACTTGGGAGCGACTCTTCAGGTTCAGGGGAACGTGTTTGCCTCGAACGGGTTCCAGGTTTCCAACCTGACTCTGGGTGGAACCATCTATTATAACGAAGACTTGTTCAAGAGGGGACCTTACCTTTTGCCGACCCCTTCGAACGCTGTGACCATCCAGGCTTGGATCTCCGCCACGTGTAATGCCTCGTCCCAGCCGACCAAGTCGTGGTGGGCCACATCACCGACGCCCGTGTATGGAAACGTGGCGACAGGGCCTGTGAGCGGCGGAGTAAATTATCAAGGAGGCGTTTTGTTACCAGATGGGCGTGTACTCTTTTGTCCGTACGGAACGAGTAATATAGGTATTTATAACCTGACAACTGGTCTTTTTTCTTCGATTGTTCCGACTGGTGCGCAAGTCCCTGTAAACTCGTTTACTTCACCAGTACTTTTGCCAACCGGAAACGTTATATTTACACCTCTAGTTTCCACATCAAATATAGCAACGTATAACCCGTTGTCTCTTACTCTTTCCAACTCGTATCTTCCAGGAGCTGGTTTCTCCGGTGCGGTACTCGATCCAACCGGAAACGTGGCTATGATGCCTTATGGCGCCGGCTCGAACATAGGAAGTTACAATCCAACACTCGGTACCTTTTCAAATATAGTCAAAGTGGGGAACGACGGGACTATGACCGGAGCTGTTCTTTTACCGAACGGAAACGTCGTAGGTATTCCGGGAACAAATTCGAACATCATACAATATAACCCCTTGACGAATCCGCCGATAGTTTCAAACTCGGCAAGTGTAGGTGCTTCGGGAACTGGAAAGTTCTCTGGAGGCGTTTTGGCACCGAACGGAAACGTTATCATGATCCCATCGTCAGGTACAGGGACCTCGAATATAGGTGTGTTTAATCCTAGTACTTTTGCTTATTCAAACACAACAACGGGTACAGGAACTCAGGCCTTTGCAGGTGGTGTCCTCTTGGCGAGCGGGAACGTCATCATGGCGCCGTACAACTCTTCGAACGTCGGTATGTTTGACCCTGTAGCTCTTCAGTACTCAAATTGTACCTTGTCTGGTACTTCTGGAGGGTTTATAGGTGCGACACTCCTTCCAACCGGTCAGGTGGTATTCGTGCCTTATAATTCAGCAAATGTTGGAGTACTCAATACGATGGTCCCAGCTCAAAAAGAGTTTTGTTTGAGTCCTTATTTTAATAAGTTCTAGAGACCAGGGGCGGGCGCGAAGCGCCCGGGGCTGTGATCCCCACAGGGACTCCCCTTGATTTTAAACTCGTTATTGAGTAGGATGTCGGTCCGCAACATATTTGGGGATCTGACCGTACAGGGAAACACACGTGTGTTTCAAAACTTGACCGTTCAAGGGACTACGACGAATTTTTACGGAAACATCGTCGCCGGTACAGCCTCTTCAACGATCGGAAACGTCTTGGTCCCTTTTGGAAACCTCTTTTCAGGTGGTTCGAACGTGACTCTTACAAACGCATCGGTCCTTTTTGTAAGTTCCGTTCAGACTCCGAACCTTTCAGCTTCGAATGCTCTCACGACCACAAACGTCTTTACTGGGCGTTCGAACGTCTCGGGGATCATGAATACCTTTTCACTGGTCTTTGTGTCAAACACAAGTATAGGTACAGGACCTACGGGAAATACACTCGAAGTATCTGGGAACGTTTGGGTCTCTAATGCCTTGACAACTACGAATTTAGTTTTAAATTCATCGAACGTGGGTACAGGGAACGTCTTGACCCTTAATTTTGTTTCAAATATAGGGGTCGGGACGAGTCCTACGGGAAACACCCTTGATGTATCTGGAAACGTGTACGTCTCTAATAGTATCGCGACTACAAACGTACGTGTGACGACCATCAACGTACTTGGGACTTCAAATTTGTCCTCAATTTTAGTTCAAAATTCGATCGGTCTATCGGGTGCGAATGTGAATATCCTTGGGAACCTATGGGTCTCGAACACACTTTTGACGACCAACGTTTTTGGCTCTCTGAATTTGACAAGTGCAAATGCATCCACCTTGAATACGGTATCTCTCAACGTGTCTTCACTTTTTGCGTCGACCGCAAACGGAACAACGCTCAATTTGTTAGCCATCTATGGACAATCAGGGTCTGTAGGTATCGGAACCTCCACAAACTTGGGCGCGTCGCTCCAGGTCCAAGGGAACGTGTTCGCCTCGAACGGGGTTCAAACGGGAAACTTGGTCGCCTCGGGAACCATCAATTATAATGAAGACTTGTTTAAACGTGGTCCGTACCTCTTACCTTCCGTAGCAAACTCTGCGACCATTCAGGCCTGGATATCCGCGACGTGTAATGCCGCTTCACAACCCACAAAGGCGTGGTGGGCGACGAGTTCCAAACCGGTCTACTCGAACATAGCCGCGGGTCCGAAAGGGTCTACGGACTATGGAGGCTCGGTCCTTTTACCGGACGGGCGTGTACTCTTCGTTCCTCAGAATGCATCGAACGTTGGGTTTTTTAACCCGGCGACCGGTCTGTTTTCGGCCGTCGCTGTCGCAGGCATAACAGCCCAGACCAACAAGTTCAGGAGCGGAGTTTTGGTCCCGAACGGGAACGTCGTTTTCGTTCCTTGGAACTTGTCGAACGTCGGTCTCTTTAATCCCGTGACGTACAAGTACTCGAACATACAGGTCGGAGCGACAGCCGGGGGTGGTGGATACAGGTTCCAAGGGGCCGTCCTTGGACCGACGGGAAACGTCATCATGGTTCCTCGAGACTCTGCAAATATAGGCGTGTTTAACCCGGTGACCTTGTCACTCACAAACGTCGGGCCTATAGCCGGTCAGGGTCTTTCGCTCTTTGGCTCGGGCGTTCTCTTACCGAACGGGAACGTGGTCATGTCTCCGCTCTCAACAGGCGCAAATATAGGTATGTATAACACGTACTCGCTTTCGGTCTCAGGATTCTCCAACGTCGGACCCATAGCCTCTTCAGGAACCTGGGAGTCTTCAGTACTCGCCCCGAACGGCAACGTCATTTTCCCACCAGCCTCATCGACAAACGTAGTTGTGTACAACCCGACTTTCGTGTCGAGCCCCATAGGTGCCGGCGGGTTCTCGAACGTTCCTGTAGGTTTTGGGTCTATAGGCGGTGGGAACTATTTCCAAGGGTCGACCCTTTTACCTTCAGGGAACGTCATTTTCGTTCCGGCCGATGCTTCGAACGTCGGTATGTTTGACCCTTTGGCTCTTCAGTACTCGAACTGTGCCCCCGTGTCCCCCTTGACCGCCAAGTTCTTCGGGTGTTCCCTCGTTCCATCAGGTCAGGTGGTATTTGTACCTTCCAGTTCAGCGAATGTAGGCATCTTGAGTACCATGGTCCCAGCGGCCCGTGAGTTTTGTCTCAGTCCGTACTTTAATAAGTACTGAGGGAAAGCCCGCAGGGCTTTTGGTCCCCGCAGGGCAAAAGTCCCTACCGGGACTTCCTTGGAGTCCCCGCAGGGCCCGCAGTCCCCAAGACTTAGTTAAATTCTAAGACTATTGTAGAATGTCGACCACAACGTTCTATAATAATCAGAATTTGGTCGGTATTGGTAATGTCGGCATCGGGCGCACGGATCCTTCATATGGACTCGACGTCTATGGCGCGACGAGCGCTCCGGGAACTATTCGTGCCCTTACGGCATCACAAGGCTCCGGAGTTGCCGGATCTCAGCTCCGTCTCATGGAACAGACTGACTCTTTCGGTTTCGCGTTCCAAAATATAAACGCACTTCGACTTGGACTTCTTTATTATAACGGCGGTTCGGGCACCGAGTGCGTGTCCGTGCGTCGTGACAATGGCAACGTCGGCATAGGTCTCACAGCCCCTTCATCCCAGTTACAAGTGTATGGATCAGGTCAAGCGACACAAACAGCATTCAGCACTACTGGAAATCTTGGGGGAAGCATCATTTTACAGGACTCTGGTTCTTCTGCTTACAATGGAGGCGCCCTAGTTTTTGGAGCCAATCAAGGATACTTTGCAGCTATAAAGGGTATACTAAGAGATGGAGCCGCAAACACAAGAGGAGACATTTCTATAGCGACTCGATACCAAACAGGCGACACTACATTAACGAATAGGATGTATATTACGTCCACTGGCTACGTCGGTATTGGGACCCAGGATCCTCAGACTACGTTAGACGTTAGAGGATCTGCCTATTTTGCAGGCAACGTCGGCATAGGGTTGACGAGTCCAGCGTGCCCTCTGAACATAGCCGGTGATCTATCGATTGCTACTCGTCTCGGACAGTTTCGTATTCAAGGTGTGACCAATCCAGCCTATCTTTTAAACATCGGACTCGACACGACCGTCGGTGCCCCATATGCTTATATCCAACCAGAATGGGCCGGAAACAGCTACAGGAATTTGGCCTTGAATCCAGCCGGCGGCAACGTCGGCATCGGGAGGACGGATCCAAGTTACCCGCTGGATGTTGTCGGACAACCAAGGTTTTCCGTTCAGCCAATTATAAATTCAACCTCTTACAGTGTTGGGGCAGGTGCGGCTGCCGGTTGGTATCGTATCGGCGGCTTTGGTCCCAATGGAAGAGGGAAAATAAGAATAGTCACCTTAGGCAACAATCTTCAAGAGCAGATTGTTGTTACAGCGTGCTGGTCGGCCGCCTTTTCAGGGGGTCCTTCATTTCGTATCGAAGATTTATCATCTGCGACATTCGCTGGAGTGTATCCTCTTCTTGCTGGACAAATCCGGATATTAACTTATGTGGCCAACAACACAGATTCGTATATTGAAGTCTACCTGGGTTCTGTCTCACCAGCTTACACTTTTTATGTGTATCTCATAGAGGGAGATCCAACGGGAGCTACTTTTTATCTGACAAATCCTATTGTGGCTGGTTCTGTACCCTCAGGTTACGGGGCTTATCCGATTCCAACAAATGCTTTTTCCGTAACACCGCAGGGTTCTTCAAGTCCCTCTATTCTTGTAACATATACAGGCAATGTCGGCATCGGGACGCCGGGCCCCCCGGATCCTCTGTCTGTTATTAGTTCGCAGGCTACACAGAGAATTGCCAATTTCAATAATCAGGCAAACTCAGGAGGTTCTAATCAAACTGTATTCATTCATACCGATCAATCTTTCAATCCATCGCCAACAGCTTATACTGGCGCGGCTCTCATGTGTACAACCTATCCTAACGGTGCAGCTGGTAATCAAGGATACACCGCATACTTTGGAACGAGTGATGGTAGCGCTGGTAGCCTTAGCCCTCAAATGGTTATCAAATCTAATGGTGGAAATGTCAGCTTAGGAGGCACCGCCGCCGCAGCAAGACTGTCAGTTGTCGTTGGTGGAGGGGCTACCGTGGGCGGTCCCACCTGGGACGCAAATTGGTTTACAGTAACTACAAATGATAATAATAATCAAAATGCTGTAGGTATTGGATATAATTCAACTAGTAATTATGGTGTACTATCATGCGTCCAGCCGAGCGTTGCCTGGCGAACCATGGCATACGCTGCAGCAGCACACGACTTTTATTTGAATTCAATTTTCGCCTTTTCAATTCGAAGTAACATGACCGGTGGTGCAACGACCATTTCTGTTGACGCGAGCGGGTTCCTACAACGTGGAGCCGTTTCGGACCAACGTCTCAAGTCCAATATAGTGACCATGACGGATTTCGGTCTGAAAACCATCACGGACCTTCGTCCGGTGTCTTACGAAGCCACACCGGAAAGCGTTGGTCGGATTGGTGCGGGAGTTCAATATGGTCTCATCGCACAAGAAGTCCAGAACGTGTTCCCGTATGCCGTAAGCGCTGATCAGGATGAACAAAATACGCTGACTATCGACTATAACAAACTCGTCCCTGTTTTGATCAATTCAATCAAGGAACTCTCGGCCAAAGTCAGCTCGCTCGAGCAGAGCCTAAGCTCTGCGGTCGCGACGCAAGCGTCGCTCGAGGCCCAATTGGCCGCCATGGACGCCCGCCTGGCGGCGCTCCTTGAGTCCAAGTAAATTCCCAACCTAAATTAGAGAATGAAAGGACTCGGAACGAGTCCGCCGGGCCCAGGGGGCCCTTACACGGGGCGTGCAAATACACGGCCAGGGGACCTGCGGTCCCCGTCGGCGAACTCCGTTCGCCTCCTTTTCGTAGACTCCGTAAACCGTGACACGACCTTGTACCCCACAGGCTCGAGTTACGTCTTGTATCTTACACGACCGATCAGAAACATCGAGCGGGTCGATTTGGTCTCGGCCCGTGTTCCCAATACCATGTACAATTTGACGACCGGTTCGAACGTCTTTGCATTCAACGCAAGTAATGTAAGTCTGAACCAGGGGTTCTACTCGGCATACACGCTCGCTCAGGCTGTGACGTCAAACGCCCTCATCACACTGGACTATCTTCAGCAGGAAGGACACTTCATCTTTTCATCTTCAGGAGTATTTACACTCAAAATTCAGTCCAGTGAGTTCGCCACCATGGTCGGTCTAACAAACGGGAAGACCTATACGGCTGGACTCGCAACACCTCTGGACCCTGCTTACTCAGGAAAGTACATCGTCAAGTCTACAACACTGGTTGATTTCTCGCTCAACGAGTACATATATCTGGACATTGATGAGTTGCGAACACCATTCAACGTGGACACAGGCGCTTTACAGGGGACGACCGGTACAATTTCAGGATCAAATGCGAACCGATCCTTTGCACCCATCATCATGGACGTAGGGTCAGCCTGTATCAAGAATTTTCATGAAAATAAGGACTACAGAGTCTCAGTCGATTACCCTGAACCCATCAACTCTCTCCAACGCCTTACTGTTCGGTGGGTCGACAAAAACGGGGACCTCCTTGATTTCCGGGGCTGGAACACAAACGCTTTTATTCTTAGGCTCCACTTGACCCCAGACCCTGAACCAATCTTACCACCTCCTCAGCCTTTGGAGGAGATACAAATCAAACGAATCGTGGAGGCGATGAAAGTTCAACCGCCTCCACCACCCGAGCCTAAGCGGCGTTTTCACTGGTGGATCATTATTCTTGTGATTTTAGGGGCTTTTGTCGCCTTTAAGACTTTTAAGGGACCCGGGGGCCAACTTGGCCAAGTTGGACCTGGACTCCAAGCCCCTGGTCCCGGAGGACTCCGTGTTGTTCCAAGAGCTTCTTAAAAGCTTTTTCACGGCACGACCGCGTACACGACATCGCTAGGCTCCTTGACCTTGATGTTACGAGCGACCGCCTTGATAACAAGGAAGACGACGATGGCCAGAAGGGTCGTGGCGAGAGCCGCAAAGAGGTCGCTCTGGGCGCTTCCGTTGGTCTTGATAAACTTCTCCACCATGGACCGTACCGCATGGAACCAGCTGATAGCCGCCGCGAACGTAAAACCCATGACGATCATGTTAAGGGACTGAGCCTCGAGCTGGAGAGCGACGGAAGACACGACACCTGCCATTTATTATAGGTAAGCAAAAAAACTTTCGGCTGGGTCCCAGGGAACGGGCCCCGCCCGTTCCCGCCCGCTCGTCTTCTCTGAAGACTCCCAGGGGCGAGGAAGCTCTGCTTCATCGCTGGGCCCCCCTTCAAGCTCAGACCCCTTCTGAAGCCCTTCGAACCCTTCTGGAACTTCATCGTCCTCCTCAAACTCTTCGAGTTCCACGAAACTCGAGTACTCTTCTTCATCCGACTCACTATTTATCGTGAAGAACGTATAGGTCATTCACCTCTACCAAAAAAGGAGTTTTTGTCGACCGCATTTTTCAGCGCGCGTTCAGCCGGGTTTGTTGGTGTCCACTGAGCCCACGTATCTGCACACTCATTCATCTTCTGGGCCGTTTCATCTTCTGAGCCTTCGTACTTGGTCCACTCATCTTCCTCTTCGTCCTCTGAGTCCGAGTCACTGCGTGACTCGTCCGTTTCCTCGTCCCCATCAGACTCTGACTCATTTTCATAAATTTCAGGATACAAAGACCCTACCTGACGTCCCGTGACGTTCCTGGCGGCGTACATGAGCCCGTAACTCATGTCCTCGGCCATGATACAATTCCGTCCACACGCCTTGGCGTAGTGAGCCGCAAGGACGGTAGCCGACTCCATAACGGGCAAAAAGAGGTCCATAGCTGCGTTTTCAATTTGGGACGTGTCCATGTCGCCGTCACCTGTACGCATCATACTTGGGGAGACGTTAAAGTCTCTAACTAGAAAAAGTTGGAAAACGTCACTTTGGCCGAGTTGTTCGAAGTCTCGAGAAAGTTGTATGATACGGCATAGACTCGAATATTGACGTTTGTTGGAGTGGGATTCATAGACAAGTACAAATTTTGAGCCTGAATTCGTGAAAGATTAACAGACCCTGTCGGAGAGTCACCCTCGGGGTCAAGGCTAAAAGAGTACATGTAAAACAGGCGGTCTGGAACACGGGTATGAAACTCGAGAGGTTGAATAATTCTTAGGAATTGTGGAGTTCCGACCGTTGGTTCTATACGGGTCGTTACGTTAAAATCAAACTTGAGTTGATTCAACAGATCACCAGTTCCTATAGTTCCCGAGGATGAGGCGACGGTTGCTGTGTTGCTGTAATCGTACCCTCGGGCCGAGTCTTGCTGCAAAACGAAAAAGAGTTCCTTTGTAGGGTTATAAAAGTTCAAACGACACTGAACGTTACTCAAAGGGTAAGGGGCGAAAAACTCGTTCCTTTGGACCTGTTCAAATATTTGAAGGCGGGCTGTAGAGCCCTGTCCGGGGCCATTTTGACTTATGTACTCTATCTCCTTTTCGGAAAGGTACGTGTACTCTATGTTCAGTTGAGCCGTAAATGGGGTCGTAATGAGCGTCGGCGGTGAAGTAAAGAACGTCGACGGGTTCCAGACGATCCGAATCGTCACGGGTTCCTTGAACGCACACAAGGGCAGACCTCTTTTGAAGGTTGAGAATGGAAGAGGAACCGTATAGGCGAGTTGTGGGTTTCCAGAATACGTCAGGTTTTTGCCATCCAAAAAGGACAGGGCTGGTTGTTTCCCCTTAGGAACCGTAAGGTCGAACGTCATCTCAATGTACTCTCCGTACAGACGTTCGATAAGTTCGGTCCCTATGTAAAGTTCCACGTACTGAAACATAAGGGTTCCGACCGAGTCGAGCACCTGGACGCCCGCTGGTGGCGTCGGAAACGCCGTGTACAAAGTCATACCCGTGATGAGATCACCTGACCTCGGAATAATTCTGTGATTTTCAGAACCGAAAACAACACCCGCTTCATCGAAAATGACCTTGTCGACCCGATACGCGAACGGGGTCTGACCTTGATACTTTTCGATAAAGTATGTGACTTGGGGGTCGCCACTCAGTGAAATGTCCTCTTGGCCCAAAAAGGACAAACTGGCACGACCGGCCATTCTTATAAATCCGTAGGAAAAAAGGAAGAGGCGCCGAGCGCCTCTTCTGCCCGAAGGGCGCCCTTGAAAAACCTTCAAGACCTTTGGGCCCCGGAGGGGATCACAAGCCCGGGCACTAAAGTGCCCGCCTCGGTCTCAGTGAAACATAATACCCGCAATTCCATTCTCAATTCTCAAAATATTTTGACTCAAGGCTATAACGTTGAACGTCTTTGCAGGGTAATTGAGTGCGTTGTTTCCTATATTCATCTCTAAAAGAACTTGACGAATACGACTGAAATTAATCTGGCCGGATGAAAGTGTTCCAAAAGGATTTGTCGAAAAGGAATACATGTAAAACTGACGACCGTACTGGTTCGGTTGTTGAGAAGTCAACACGCGAGGTTGTGAGAAAAAGTTCACGTGAGTCACGAATGGCTCGATAGCCCCCACATACAAGGTGTTGATAGTTGCCGTCAAAAATGCATCTTCTCCGTTGAACGTCATGCCAAAAGTCACAGCGTCCGTTCCTCCACCAGGTGTCGTGTAGTTGTAAGGTAAGTTGGCGTTCGGGTGAATCAGGAAAAAGAGTTCCTTGATAGGGTTCTTGAATTTTAGATTAAAAATAGCACTTTGGAACCCTCGAGGAAGTTGAAACGAGTCGTACTGACACTGAGTTATGACATAGTCGAGACGATGATTCTGGAACCAATCAATCTCAGGGTTTGACAGGTACACGTACTCTGTGATGATAGTCGCTGTAAGTGTAGGACTCGTCAAAGGAACGGATGTCAAGTTGGAAAAGTTGTTGAACGTGACCCAGACCTCCACGTCTTGGCGCCCTAGAGCCGTGATCGGTAAAGAGAGTTCGGGGTTTCCGTAAAAATAGTACGGAAGATTCACGTAGTACGTGCGACCCGGAGGTCCTATGCTCGTTTGCGTATCGTATTTTCCCGTCAAAAGTTGAAGACCGGGTTGATTCTCGTACGGAACGTTGAGCTCGTTCCAAACCTCAATGTACTCACCTGTTATACTCTGGATAGTCTGTCCTCCAATCTTGAGATCAGCGTTCACGATGGCGAGTGAACCCACGCCGTCATAGTAGTTGTACGTCTGAAATCCCCCGATGAGCGTGTTTGAAGCTACAGGAACGACTGTAAGGTACGTCCCGGGTTGTACCGTCGCCCCGCTCTGAAACGTATTCAGGGTCACACCATACGAAATACTTGTTGAATTATTTGTAATTCGAAAAGGAACGGATATAGTATAAGGAGGTGCAAGCCCGAGACTAAAGTTGAAAATTGTAGAAAATGAAGAGTCTGAACTTGTTATGAGAACGTTGGTCACGGGACTTGACGTGTAAAAAACACCCGTCAGCATATACGAAGCAATATTGTTAAACACGAGGTTTCCAGAAGCATTCACGGAAATTATGGCCGAGTTTGTATTGGAACTGAAATTTGTTTTTAAATTGAGAGGACTCGTCAAGGTACTCGATGTTGATTGTAAAAGGATACCGTTGTACGGAAGCACAATCTGAGGGGCTGTGTCTGACAGAACACCCACCTGATTTATGGTAAAGAATGAATTTGCCAACAAATTTGAAGATGTGCTCTGGGTCGAAACACTCGCCCAATAGTTTGAAGTTGTACTCGCGACAACCGGAATGGAAAAAGCATATGTCGGGTTTCGCCCTTGTTGAGAAAGGTCATACGTATATGAGCTCACCGTGTTACCAAAAGTCACGCTCGTCGCGTACACTTCAGTTGTGTTGCTTGTTACGGCGTTCGCAACGCTGAGCACACCAGACACGAGATATTCCCCATTGACTGAAAAGTTTACGTTCGAACCTGAAGTCAAAGTAACTGTAGAATTTGTCGGTTGCGTGTTTCCATATAGAGGGACTCTCGACCCAGAGGTCACGTTAATATTACTCGAAAATTGGTACACGTCATTTGCGGGCGTGGCCGCGACGTACGTACCTACGAGGGCGTTACATGGCAAGTTTGTCTGGACGTAAAAGTAGTAATACGAAGATCCGTCGGCATTTAGAGGAATAATCGCTGGTGATGTCGGGTCAGGAGAGACTGTGTATGTGTACGTGTATAGAAACGTAGGGCTTGCTGGTTGGTTTGGGGTACTTGACTTTCCGTAACTTATAGAAACGACACTGCCAGCACTCACATTGAAGCCCAGGCGAACCGTAAAGTACCCAGTAGTCAGAAATTGTACGAGTCCGTCCGAAGAGACGAAAAAATTAGTCGTCGACAAATCATTGACCGACCAGTAAGGTAAATTCGTTCCGGGTGTCTGGGCGCTAAAATCTAAAAACACATTCGTTGACGACGAGAGTGCTAGAGGTTGTGCAAGCGCGGCATAAAACCCCGTCTGACTCGTCAAAGGAACACCGGTCGTTTGAATCCAGCCCGCCTGCTGAAGAGTCAAGTCCGGTGTGAGTGTTGATATAAAAGTGTTTGGGGCCAAGTTTGAAATACTATTCGCCGTAAGGTTCGACAGGGTCGAGACGGTTGCGTTATAAATCAGGTTTCCATTAGCAGCCAAAGAATAGTTCACGGGATCGAACCCCCAGAACACGGGCGAGGCTGCATTCGTCGCAGAAACTGAAGATGCAGAAAAAATAACGTTCGAGACGTTACTAAATGCAAAGTAATTCGTGTTGGAATTGTAACTGAGTGTTGGAACAAAGGTGTTTGCCCATGTTGTGCTGTACGAGTTTGTGGAATAGTAAAAGGAGCCCAACTTTGAGCTTATTTGCTGAATAGCCCCGTTCGAAAACCCGTACCAAAGGGACGGACGGTTTGAAGAACTTGCGGGTGTGTTCCAGGTCCAGTCTTGTCCGGGATTGTAAAGTGCCGGAAGTGTCATTTTGAGTGTTAGTCCTCGTATGAGGTCTCCCTTTGGAGGAATGTGACAAATACTCGTTCCTCCGAACGTTATGTATTGATCGTTAAAAGGAATATCGTACGCCTCGAGTACAAACGGCGTGTGTCTTTTGTACACACCCGAGAAGTACGTCACCTGTGGCTCCCCCGAAAGGTACGCGTCTTGTTGTCCAAGTGCCACGAGCTGTATGTATCCTGCGGACATCCTAGTAAAAGGTAATATTTCTTTCCAGATGGGTACGCGCGCGCTCCAGGCCACTTCCTATTTTGTTTCAAAATTGCAGGAAAGGAATGTCTTTGGCACTCCGAAAGTTCGACCCGTCCAAGATGGCCGATGATAAAGTCTGCGTCTTCATAGGGAAGCGTGGAACGGGCAAATCGACACTCGTCACGGACATTCTGTGGCACAAGAAACACTTACCGGCCGGTATCGCCATGTCAGGGACAGAGGAAGGGAACGGGTACTATAAACAATTTATACCGGACCTCTTTGTTTTTGGAGACTATAATCGTGATGCCCTTGAACGTATCATCGATCGTCAAAAGAAACTCTTGGCCGTCGGTCGGTGTTCACCCGTCTTTGTCCTTATGGATGATTGTATGTATGACCGGTCCTTTATGCGTGACACAGCCATCCGCCAACTCTTTATGAATGGTCGACACTGGAAGATTTTCTTTATGATGACGACCCAGTATTGTATGGACATGACACCCATGATCCGTACCAACGTGGACTATGTGTTTGCGCTCCGTGATAACGTCCGACAGAATCGCGAGAACCTTTATAAAGCGTTTTTCGGAGTGTTCCCGACCTTTGATCAGTTTTGTCAGGTCATGGACGCGTGTACCGAAAACTACGAGTGTCTCGTTCTGGATAACACTTCGAAAAGTAATAGAATCACAGACTGCGTGTTCTGGTACAAAGCACCCATCAGGAGGAACTTCCGGGTCGGATCCCCATCGTTTTGGCAGTACCATCAGAGACACTATAACCCTCGGGCCGCACAGAGACCTGCTCAGCCGGAGCCCGCCGTCAAGAGACGAGGTGGGTCTGTCAATGTAGTCAAACGCGCTTGACGCCCCTTCTTAATTTCCTTTTAAAATTCAGATGGCTCAGATCCTCACGTATGACCCAGACGCGAGTACTCTTATAAATGAGATTTCCACCCAGCAGGAAATGCCACTGAACGAGGAAATTGCTCGTCAGGCTCTTGCTCGGGATCCTGATGCTGCACAAAAGTCTGTACCTACAGGTCTATTGAAGAATTATCAGCCGGAAAAAAAGATTGACGAATCTCAAATGGCTGACTTTTCCACTCCTATTGAGGAGTTGATGCAAAACGAGGTTCAGGGGTCTCCATACGCTGCGCAACAGCCTCAGGCGCCCTCGGCTGCCCGTACACACGCGCCTTCGGAAAAGAAAAAGGCGGCTGCTTCAGGCAACCCCTTCGGTCTCACGGACGAGCAGTTTCAAGCGGCTCTGGCCGGTGTTGCTGCCGTGGTTGCCTTTTCCAAGCCGGTCCAGTCTCGGCTTCGTACCATGGTCCCCAAGTTTGTGGGCGAGTCGGGTGACGTGTCGCTCACAGGCTTGGCCGTGACGGCCCTCGTTGCGGCCCTCGTGTTTTACATTATTAAGAAGTACTTGGTGGACCGGAATTGAGTCGCGTATGCGACTCAGGGCCTCTAGGAGTCAAAACATGAAAAACAGATGGCTTACGCCATCTGGTCTTGTTTTCCATCTTTCACCGTGTCCCCACAGTACTTGCGTTCCCCGTCCAACGTATAGAGCCCTTTTGAAACACAAAGAGTTTTGAGCTTTTCAAAATTATTCCAAAAATGCGTCGTGTGATCGTACTCTGGTACAGACATGTGTGCCAATTCGTGTATGAGTACGTACATTGCCGAATTTACATCGTCTCCATCCAGGCAGATGTATATTTCGTACCCCTTATTGACGTTCGAACCTATAGGACCCTTGCTCCTGTCCCACCCACTCATACCTGTGAGTATCGATGGTTTCAAGACCCCGGACCACATTGGGTCACCCGTCTGACGTAACATATCCAGTGTGGCCCAGTACCTTTGCTTGAGTTCAGATAACATAGGAGGTTCCTGGTGGTACCAGAACACTAAAAGTAACAAAACAAACAGGACCCCCATAATGACCGGCCAGATCATCTTACCTACTCTTACGAAAGACAAATTTTGAGTACAAATCGGAGATGAGTCCTGTGGGTTGAGGAAGCATAGGCTCCCACATGACCAAGTCGAGTCCGAGGACTGCAAGGTCTTTGACCAGGACGGAGGCGTCCAGGACAGGCTCTTCACGCCCGCCATCGGCGTAGAAGGGTCCATCGACCAAGCGGACGTTCAAGCGTCGCCCACCCTGAAGCAAAGCAAACTCGTTGCCCAGAGCGTCCTTGAAGTGGCCGTACTGATCCACCAACGCCTCGGCTCGGGCTTTCTCGGGTACAACACCCAACAGAAGGCCGTTCGGGTTCAGGGAACAGGCGATCGCTTTGATGGAAGCCCTGTACGTTGCCGGGTCTTCGCAAATATACTGAAGTGAGAAATTGTAACATATGGCATCGTACGGACCGGCAAAAG
>Ga0208379_1000382_pt1 | contig 20179 bp, 19 predicted proteins | sample CryBogCBE02Aug07_FD_184559 | JGI IMG/M metagenome (GOLD analysis project Ga0208379, IMG submission 184559) | Freshwater microbial communities from Crystal Bog, Wisconsin, USA - CBE02Aug07 (SPAdes) | ecosystem: Environmental > Aquatic > Freshwater > Lake | place: Crystal Bog, Wisconsin, USA... | reverse complement strand
GCCATTTCGGCTCCTATTAGAAGACGGTATTGGTATCGTTAGCGATCAAAACACCACCAATGTTGATGCTTACCGTTGCAGCCGCAGCCGCGCTTGGAGCAATTTGGAAACGCAAGTCCGTCTTTTCAGGATATGGGAACGGAAACTCACGCTGAATTGCATATTGCGTGTTAAACGGCGTCTGCACAATTAACTTTTGAACGCCGGAAGCCGAATTGGTAATCGCACGATATGTTGTGTAGTTTGCGCTGTTACCGTTAAACGATGAATAAGCGCCATAACGCCAGCCGTAGAACGTATAACCCGCAGGAACCGTAAACACAGCCATCTGCGTTGCGCCAAGGCTGCTTGTCGTTCCGTTAAATACGCCCGTGTTAATTTGAGCATACGTCACGCCGCCATTGGTAAGTGTTACTACGTTGGAAGGGTTTGTCGCGCTACCAGCGGAAACAAACATACTATTAATGCGGAGGTAAGAATTAGTTGTTGTTACACCCGTTGCGCCAGTAAGCACAATATTTTCAGAAATAACATTGTAACCAGAATCAAGGCCAACAATCGTAATAGTTGCAGTATCACCAGCACCACCCGCCAGCGTCATTGTGGTTGCAGAGGATGGGAATACATATTCCGTTGTACCCATGTTTTCCCAAATGGTGCGGAACAAGTTAGCTGTTGCTGGAGTTGTACCATAACCAAAAATATTTTGCGGCGCATGGTTGGTAATTTGACCACGCGAAACCTGAAGTTGGAACGGCTCATACTTGCCATTCTTGGTAATTGAATCCCAGACAACGCCAGTTTGAGAAATAGTCATAATTACTTACCTTTTTTCCGTGCCGCAGCGGCGTTGTCAATCAAATTAGGGTATGGCCGTCCTGCCGCCCTTGCTCTAGCTTTAGCACTTTGTTCCTGCTTATGCGATAAGTGCTTTGTGTGGTGGTCTTTGGGCAGTTTAGTTTCCCAAAATGGCTTGTCAGTCACTGATAACTCCCATATAAATCCAGCCCACTATGTAATTTAACATAATTGGCAGCCTCTGTATCATTATCTGCCGCCAAAAGATAAATTCTGGCATACTCTAACAGATTTGGATTGTCTTTAAAATGGCCTAACCCACGATTACAGTGATTGCATAACATACCGCGAATTTTATTAGTTTGGTGATCGTGATCCACAACCAAATCGCCACCTTGGCCACAAATTGTGCAAGAAAAAGTGGTTGCAATAAGGTTTTTTAATTCATCATCTGAAATCATTTCACGGTAATTTCCGCGCCTAATTTCAGAACGATAACTATTTCTGCATTCTCTACACCAACTATCCAATCCATTACGTTTTTTATTGTGCAATGGAAAAAATTCAGGCGTTTCTGGTTTTTCACATTTGCAACGAGTGCAAATTAGCATTTTACGCCCCATTTTTTTAAAGCAAGGTTGATCCTGCTATTAGGGTCATGGGCCGTTTTTGCGGATGTAAGTTTTTCTTTCATCCCACACATTCTTGCCCGAAAATTGTCATGACGGGGATTATCTTTATCCTTCGTTGGTGCCTTGAGGTGATGACCTTCGGCACGGGCCGATTGACGACCACGTTCGTTAAGTCCACCAGATGGTGATTTGCCTTCAGAGCGTGTCCAAGCAGCAGTCATTTTAAACTCCGAAAAGGGAAGAAGGGGGCTTTCGCCCCCAACTTATTAATCGTGTTCTGGCTCGTACGAGTGATGAGCCTTTGGCTCTTTACCCGGATTCGCCGAGGACAATGGGTTCATATCCGATGCACGACCGCCTGCCTTACGTGGCTTACGATCGCCGCGGTGATGAGCCATTTTACCCATAGCCATACCAACGTGGTGCTTTGCCTTACCGCCATGCTTACGCTTCTTGGCTTCCATTTCAACGTGGGAACCTTTGCCTGCGTAAACTTCTTCTGGCGCTGCGTCGTCAGCGAAGTGGCCTTCCATGTCCGACTCCACGTCATGATGCATGACATGGCCACCCTTGGCGTGAGCCGCACGAGGGTGTTTGTGATGCACTTCATGCCCATAGTGATGGGCTTTTCCACCGTGCATATGGTGATGTGCCTTGTGACCCTTCATGGTTCACTCCTTAGAAGTTGTAGTACTGGGTTAAGCCAAACAAGCCAGTCGCTGACTGGACATTGTAAGCCTGTGGGATCTGACGGAACACGTATTTGTTCGTGCCAGTGGAAGGCGTTAGATTGACACCTGACGCATTCGCAAGGTCAATCGTGCCACGGACATCGCCCGTTGTGGCGGACGGTGTAGTACGATCAGCAGGTAAGAAACCGTTTGCAGCAAATGCCGTGTTAACTGAGGCGGTTACTTGAGAAGCACCGGAGTTAACAACAATTTCTGCGGCCGTATCCGAACGAACAGGAAGACCAACAATTGCGGTTGTACCAACGGAATAGGCATGGGTAGCATCGGCAGCGTTAAGAACAACGCTCTTGATGTACTTGAATGCTTTCTTGCCGTTAACAGCGTTACCTGCCGAAATCGTAATGTTTTCCGACATTGGATATCCGTAGACATCATAGCCGTTAACAGTTGCGGTCGTAGCAGTTGCACTTGCTGCAGCAGTAACGCTTACAGCGCGGCTAACCATGGCCATTGGGTTCCAAAGCCAGATTGAAGGAGTCTGGATGTTTGTTGGAATAGCGCACTGTTGCACGTTTGGATAAGCCAAAGTGACCGTTCCAGACGTGAAAGTTACGTTCTGACTAAGCTGATAAGTACCAGTTTGTCCGTTACCAACCGTTGATGAAGTTCCCGTCGTCGTAATCTGCGAACCAATATAGACGCCAGAAGATGCACCAAGAGTTCCGCCCGTTACCGTCGTAGACGATGAAAGGAGAACCATTCCGGGTCCGATTGGCATGCCACTGTTTGCCGTAACTGTCAGAACGCCGTTCGTTGCCGAAGCGGTGACCGAAGCATAAGCATCAAGTGCAAGAACCGTATCCGTAACGCCTGTATCCGAACGGGTAAATACCGAAGAATAATAGACGCCAGTGGTCGCGGAGTTAGTCGAAACGAGCGTAAGAGTTGCACTCGTTGCGTTTGCAGAAGCCACAATGGCTGCTGCTGCGTTGGTGTATGGAACGCCAGTGACCGAAACAATGTCACTGAAGCCATACCATCCAAAATCCTGCGCCGACTGCGCTTCACCCGGAAGATAGGTAAATGGTTGGCGTGGATCAAGGATGCCGCCCCCCGCATAAAATAGCGAGGAGCCTAGATCAGGGTTGTAGTCAGAAGGCTGCGTTGGGTTCTGCCCAAATACAATCAACGGACCGGAGAATGCGGTATCAGCCATGGTGCCTTCTCCTTACGAGGTTGGGAATGAACCGTAAATCGAACGCCAGTTATAGTAACCGAACGAGTAACGCTCATAGCCCTTGACGAGCAAGTTGTCAGTGACAAAATCGACTTGCATGTCTGTTTCGAACTTAATGCGTTCCATATAGGCAAGACCATCAATGTTCGTGAGCAAGAACCATGCATAAGACGAGGTCAAGAAGTCGTTGACCATATAGCCTTCTGGCAAGCCGCCTGCAGTGGTCATGATCGCGTTGACATCGTTATCTGCAGTACCCGGACGCAATTCAGTCTTGAGAAGACGGATCGCAACTGGTTCTAACTGCGGAGGAACAATCAACTTACGGCCACGAGCGAAGACCTTCAAGTTAGCCTGATCGCGGAAGTTCGTGCGGATCGCAATCATTGCGTTCAACAAGGTGGCTTCGTTGAGGTCAACTTGGGTCGTTGGCGTGTTGGCTACCGTGTTGCCGTCGATCGGATGCGAAGTGGAGCAAAGTGCAACACCGTCACCGCCAACTGCAGCATTATAGGTCTGTGCCGTGTTCAGGATGTTTGCGCCATAGATTTCCTTGGTCTGCTGGAAAGATTCAATCAGGCCGAGGTTTGAAGGCGTAAACTGGGTCTTGTAGAGGTTGTCGTCGATAGCTTTACGGGTGATTGCGTAGCCGAGTGCAATTTCCGTATGCTCTTGGTTAAACACAAAACGTTCACCAGCACCCGAATCGAATGCAGTCTGACCACCTTCGGTCTTTAACTGGGCCAAACCGAGATAACGCATTTCAGCGGTACGTTCGAGGGCCATCTTTGATTCATGCTTCGTGAAAATCTTGTCGTACTGAGATGGGATCATCTCGTACTTGCCTTCTACGCCACGGAGACCGGGAAGGAGAAGGTCACGGATCTGTGAGAGATTAACAGCCATGGAAGTCTACTCCTTACGAGATACCAGTGACAGCAGAGTTCGAACGCCAGACTTCGTTATTGAAGCCAACGATCAAGTTGCAGTACTGAGTGGTTTGATCTCCACCGTTTCCGAGGGAAACAGCATAATCGACAACGATGAAGGGCGAGGTATTTGTGGTGGCCGTAGCGTTTACATAAGCCGTTGAACGGCCGCTAAGGTTGTTACCACCGTTGGCGTTACCAGACGTTGCACCCGTTGAAGAGTAAGCAAACGTGACAAGCTGACCTTGGATGCCAGAAGTCTGCGAGGTAGCCGTACCCGTTACAGGGAAGCCAGCGCCCGAAGTCTGAACAACAAAACGTGCGTTAGGATCGTCAATGACATATGCCTCAACGTCGCCCGTTGCACCCGAACCCGGCCAATAGTTTGACCAAACAACGCGGTTAAGCGATGTGGAGAGATAACGGCAACCAACGAAGATACCAGCAAGCTGAACCGAACCACCTGCAGTTGCCTGCGTGATGTAGCCGTTAGCGGTTGAGGTTACAGGCTGTACTGGGTCACCAGTGAAAATGGCGGTTGTATTACCAGCGGCAATACGACGAGCGGATTGTGCGAACGTTGGAGCGCCGCCTGCACCACCCTGATATTGTAAAAATCCGTAGGGCGCAAAAGTGTTCGCCATGACGGGTTCTCCTTTCAGAGAGTTCCAATCATCGCGCGCCGGGGCGATTTAGAAACAGGTTAAAGATCAACCCTTCCACGCCGGGGGAAGAGGAAACATATTATTACAGAAAAAAAACCAAAAGAAAAGGGGGCCGAAGCCCCCAAATCAATCTGGTATTGGCATAGGCTCATAACTGCTCTTAATCTTTGGAGCAATCTGAGCGTCTTCGCGGCTAATAAGACCGCCTTTACCCTTTGGATCTAACTGTCCTTGCTTGATTTGGACCTGTTGACGGGCATTGAGATAGTCGCGGTGTCTGCGCTCTTCGGTGATTTCCAAAGGACGTTCGCATAGAACCATGCCTTCGCGTTCGATAGACCCCACATAGCCCTTGGGCATCATTTCAGGGTGTCTAAATGATTCGACAGGTTCCCAACCACCAATAGTGATTCGGTTGTAGTGCGATGGGTCTTCCCATCCCATAACCGACTTCATTTTCCACTCATACGACCATCCATCTGGCGGGGTAGGGGTGGCAAATTTGTCTACGCCTTCGTCTAGATTGGCATTGTTATGCCCACGCAGTTCTGCCGCACGTCTTGCCGCCCGTTCACGGGGACTTTCTGATGCAACATCAGTACCTTCGCTTGTTTCTGGACGAGCCGTTGGCCGAATAGGGGGCCGTTCTTTTTTTTCTTCAGCGATATTTCTCATGGTTGTTCCTAACCTGCTATTTTACCTTCACGGAGAAGGGCTTGTTTTGATAATGCGTATTCACGATCGGTCATGCCAAGGTCTCGGGCGGTTTCCCGCTCAATTGCTGTAAGCCTGACAACATTGGAATTGGGGTTTGTGCTTCCAGAACTGCCAGAACGAGACACTGGGGCCGCTGGAGGTGCAGAACGCCGTTGAGTGGGGGCAGAAGCCTCGGACATGGCACTTGGTTCCGGTTCACGTAAACGGGCTGGCTGTATATCCAACTTGCGTTCAACATATTGGAAGTATTCAGGCGTATCAGCTTTGATACCGCGGCGTACGGCCGAGTTATGGGCGTCAATCATGTCCGCTTTAAGCGTTTCATCCTTGGCATATTCAGGATGCGCCCTAATCCACTCCGCTGATTCGCGGGTTAATTGGGATGCAAACGCTTCTACAGGATCATTAGACGCATAGGCGGGTCGCACAGGCGTTTTTGCAGCTTGTTCTGCCTGCATTTTGCCTTTTACAAGGTCACGAAGGTCCAATTCTGCTTTTGTCATCGTTAATTGGATGTCGGCAGCGGCATCGTAGTCGCCAACAGACAAGGCATCACGAAGATTTTGCTTTAAAATGTCCGTATTGCGTTTAACGGTGTCAATTGCGTTTTCGTATAGTTTTAAATTGGTATCGTTGACATCGTTTTGAGCGGCCGCAAAGCGTTCCGTTGCCTCATTGGCACGGCGTTCAGCATTTTCTCGAGCCTTACGCTCTTCTTCAAGCCGTGCTTTGAGTTCATTAATGCCATCTTCAACGGTTAATTCTGCTTGAGGACCGCTAAATGGCTCTTTTTCTGGCTCTTTTACCTCTGCAACAATGATTTCGTCTTGTTTTGTCTCATTCTCAAGAGGTTCTAGATCCAGTTGGAGTTCTGGTTCATTATCGGTTGTCATGTTTATTCCTTACCAAACATAATCAGGCGACTGAATACGCGCCCGAATTGTGTAATCTTCTAAAATACGGCACGGAGCACCGTTTACTGCTAACGCCCAACCATCAGATGGACGAAAAACAACCCAATCGCCTTCTTTAATAGATACATCCTTAAACCATTCGCCCTTTTCATCTTTAAAAGCGATAGGACCAACCTTTAATACCAAGCCAACTTTGCCTTGATACTTGTCTTCATCAACGGTTTTATCAGTAAGAATGATGCCGGATTTGGTTTTGGTTGGACGGATATAGATACCAACAAGAATTTGGTTGTTAAAAAGTTGAAAGTCTTTGAGATCGCCAATGGCTTCTTTAATTTCAACGGACGGGTCTACTGTGTGTTCCATCTTCATAGGAGGCATTTATTTATTCCTTAACGCATTTTGCTTAAAATGTTGTTGGCTTCGTCCATAAATTCAAGGGCTAGGGCTAAACCCTGCACCATGCCAACCGCTTTTTTATACTCGTCGTATGAATTAGCAGAACCACCCGCAAGGTTGTCCCGTGCCGTTTGATAGGCTTCAGATATTAGTTTTTTCAGTTCTTTTTCAAACTGGTCTTTACTCGTTAACATTCCAGACCCCTCTGGTTAGTACCCCTCTTGAATGGCTGGACCGGACGCCAGAGGGGTTAAAAGCGCCCGGCCCTCCTCTCATCGGATGGGAGACACACCCGAGAAAAGTATTATTTGCGACCCCTTGTTGGTTTTAAACCGTAGGCGTCAATTTTTTCCAATCGAGCGTTGGCACCACCTGATCCTGTATCAATTGGATAGGCACGGCCACCTGTCTTGCGACCCATAGGCATACCTTGTGGAGGCATTGGCATACCTTGTGGCGTCATTGGAGGCATACCTTGTGGACCCATTGGAGGCTGACCGGCCTGTTGCGGGATACGAGGCGACACAGGAGCGTTAGGCATAGGAGCGCCACCCATCATACCCGTAGGCTGTTGACCCTTGCCGGATGCAATAATGATGTTGACGTTGGTTTTGCCTTTTCCAACCTTGCCACCTTTATTGTACATACCCGCAGGTTGATCCGCAGACCGCATTTGATTGTATAACCAGCTGCCAAAATCAGCGGCCTTCTTATCAAGAGCACCATAACCCGTAGGTTCTTGGGTCGGTGAATAATAATTGCCGGGATTTAACCGTGTGTTGATTGCGTTCGCATCCAATTCTGGATGTTGTGCCATTACACGGCGAGCCTGAGCCATACGAGCGGATTCAGAAGTATTCCAATTGCTGCTTGCAGAACTGGCTTGGTTAGGTGCCGCAGGAGCAGGTTGAGCCGCCAATTCACGTTGTTGCATGGGATCCATCATAGAAAGATTGGAAGGCCCAGCAGCCATTGGCGAAGGTTTAGGAGCGGCTCTACGATACGTTGTTGACGTGCTTGTATTAGGCGTTGCACCCATACGAACAGGGGCATTACCTTGTGCTTCATAGGCTTTTGCACGATCTTCTGGACGCATGGCCGCAATTTGATCAGGGTTTGCCTTATCAAGATTATGCCAACCGGAGAACAAATCATAATATGCGCCACTAAAGTCAGGAGTGGTTGAACCGCCACCTTCTTTAGCCATACGGCCACCCGGCACTACGCCCGGAACTTTTTGCTTGGAATTGCCATTGAACACACCACCGCCGGAATATTTGCCCATGCGGCCACCGCTGCACATTTTGCATGAGCAATCCTTGTGATGCATAGCCTTGCCGCCAGACGCTTTAAACGCCTTTTCTTTCAATAGCTTATGCATCAACTTCTTGTCTTGGGCTTCGTCTGAGTGTTTGGCTTTGCCGCCCTTGGCGTGGTGCAACCAATCAACCTTGTGGCCATCGGTTTTACCACCCTTTTTATAACCCGCTTGTTGATTAGCAACATCAAGGGCTTGACGAGCGCCAGCAGCATTGAAGTTAGCATTGGTAACATCACGCTGGTCCGAACCAAAAAACGGGATAAATTGTTTAAGGCGGGTATTGGCTGCTATATCTTCCATTTCGGAAGCATTTTGACGTGCTGCTCCAACGCGTTGGGCTTCTGTATTTCCTCCACGAGCAGGTACATTTGGATATGGCTTTTGAACTGATTTAGGATTTGTGCCAGCCCAATTTTGTAAACGGTCAACAATGTCACCGTCCGCATGATGCTCGCGATGGACCTTGCCACCTTTCTTCATCATGCCTGCGGCCTTGCCCATCATTTGGTTCTGTTGACCCACTGGGTTCATGCCAATAGGACCACCGCCTAGTTTTTTAGCGCGACCGCCATCTTTGCGTGTTGGACCTAAACGCCTACTAGCATCCATAAGATCGGATTCCAACCGAGAACGCTCTTGATGCCAATCGCCCCATTGATTTTTATCTGTGGTTTTTGGGTTTGATTGCAATTGCAATTTTTTAATTTCTGCAAGCCGTTTTACTTTTTCACCATGAGGGGACAACATAGAACCGCCATCCGCTTTATGCGCCTTGCCACCCTTCTTGAACGCACCATCGTGTTTTACGCCTTCGCGCTTATCATTAGCCATCCGCACGTCACGGTTAATCAAATCGTCAACCCATGGTGCCTTGTGTTCTGCCTTGCCACCGCTCTTACGAGGTTTACGATCGGCACGGAACTCTGCCTTTTTGCCTTCTGCTTTCCCAACGACCTTGCCGCCCTTCTTATAAAGCCGCTTTACAAGGGGACGAGCGCCCGTTTTCTTGTCAGCTTCCAACAGGGGAGCAGGTGACCATGAAGACGAATCAACCTTTTCGTTAGGATCTGCGGATGTGAGGCGCTTGGCTTTAGCCCTCATTGCATTCCGCGCAGTTTTGGCGGCTTCAGACATATGATTCTCCAAGGAGTTAGTAGCGGCGTCCCGCTTTTGCTGCCATGAGGGGTAAGTCTAATGCTGGCAACGGAGCACTGACCTTACTGAGCGCCTGCTCAATAATTGGCGAATTATGAACGGTATAGGTCGTTTTTGCAATAGGGCCACCCGTAGAACGGGTTTTACGCTCCTCCACGGCAAAATCATCCAATCTGTGGCGTATTGTCCGTTGTACCAAGTCGTCCTGCTCGGATACAGGCTTATGCCAGTGGATTATTCCCGTTTTGGGAAGTTCTTTTGCCTCTTCCGATACCTTTGGCGGTATAACGCCTACTTTGCCGGGGTCTTTTTCAGGGTGCAGTAGGGCGTGTGGCTGTACGGGTTCATCGCCCATGCCAATATCGTCCTCGTGCCAGATAGACCCTTCTACCTTGCCGCCCTTTTTATACGCTACACGACCACCTTTTTGAAATCCGTATTTGGATTGGTTTTCCAATCCTTTATAAACACTTTCAAGCCATGGCTCATCAATGTTTTGCAGCAATTTCTGCTCTTCTGTCATTTTCTTAAACCCAGAACGAGCGTTAGGATTTTCAGAATATGGATGCAAAATGCCCGGTTTATGCGGTTCTTCGGCAAATTGTTTTACTGCTTCCGGTAAAGCATAGTGGCGTTGAACCAATGGTATGTCTGCCACATAACGTCCGCTTGTTATTTCTGGATATGTATTGTGTTCAAACGCGGATGCCTCAATGCTTTGTGGCGTAAGTTCAACCACTCGATGACCAATCATATTGCCGCCAGTTTTAAGCAGTTCTGAATCCGTCAATGCTACTCTGGTCATACCAACATGAGGAAATCCTGCCTTGTGATACCCCGACTTATCCATATGCTTAACAATGAGACTGCGTGTAGTACCCGGTAATGTCTTTAAAAAGTTTCGTGCAGCCCATGGGTCATCAAGACCGGGCCACTCTTTCATTTTTTCAATAGCTTTATCGCGTTTAGCAGGTTCTTCAAACAAACCAGCACGAAGTTCTTTATCAAACTTTTTAACCATTTCTGGTTCTGGTTTTTGTTTGGCCAATTGCGACATAAGCGCGTCTGACATTTGGAACGATGAATCAACCGACTTTGGACCCATGGGAGAATACACTCCGTATACTGGTCCTTTTCTTTGCAAATCTTCAATTAATCTTTTGTTTCTCGTTGTCTGTCCCGCAGCATTAGCCCATACCGCACCCTTATTGGGTTCAAGCATGTATTGCGGACCCGCATGGAGATCGACAGGCCAAGCCAATTCTTGCCCATGGATATGAGTAAGCCGCCCCAACCTAGAACGGTCACCACCCAGATTAACCAATGTTCCGCCTTTAGCGGTTTTGTAAAACTGTTTGTATGTTTGCTTTTGCGGGTTAAGCGGATTAACGCCGGGTATTGGATTTACTGTAGCTTGAACATTTTCAGGGCTAATAGGTGTTTTAAATCCATAAAAAGATTGGCCAAGGTTTGGTTCATAGTCAGATGTTATTGCATGGGTCTTTTGTGCAATACCAAGTGCTTTTTCCCGCATGGCGGGGTCTTCATGTTCAATTGATGGAATGGCCGCTAACCGTTGACGGATAATATCATCTTCGGGTGATCCACCACGGCCGTATCCTTCAACGTTTCCGCCCTGCTCATATTTCCGTTTAACTTTTACGCGATTGTGGTCGAAAACAACGTAGTTGTGGGTGGGTTTGTCCGATGCGATACGGCTGTTTGCGTCAAGGTATTTTATGCCTTGAATACCTTCATTGTGAAACATTTTTGATATTTCATGCGATTCCATATCATCAAAATTATCAAGAATATCTTTGAAGTCGGCATCAGAGTTCATTGTCTCATCGGCAATTTGTTTGCTATTGTACCTTTTTATAAGGGCATTATGTATGCGTTCTTTTACAAACGGATGTTGATCGCCAAGTGCTTTATTGTAGTTAATGAAATGATCAGGATGCGCGTTGATGGCGACCTCGTACATGTGGCCTTTTTTGGGAAGATCATTGTTGGTATGAGATAATTGATCCCTATACCATTTTGCCACAGGCTCATGCTCGGCAAAATACAGACCATGGCCATATAATTGTGTGCCTTCACCCGTGCCAATTTTGGATGTGTCAAACTGTTCAAAGTCATGTGGAGTGCCGTGGTAGGCGGTTATGGGCGTATCATCAACCATGGCGTGACCCCGTAAATACTGGATGTCCGTAATCTTCTTCCCGTATATGAACGCCGGATAGTAAACGTGCTGGGTGTATAGCGGGTTCTACAGAACCACCGTCTGCCTTGGTGATATCTGAGTTTGTTGGATCAAAATGACCATTATTGCCCGTAGCAGATTTTATTTGCTTTGGGTTATAAACACCTAAAAATTTTACGCCATTTCCTTTTGCAAAAAATCCATCATGGCGTTTTTTAATTTGCGTTTGAACCCAAGGGTCTTCAATTGTTGACCAATCTCCTTCAGAAATTTGTTTTTTATAGTTATCAATTACATGCGGCCCTTCCATGTCTAACAAATCTTTATCCCTTGAAAGATCATATATGACACGGGCAACATGATGAGGATTTTCATAATCAAAAGGGTTTTTGGCAGAGACATGGACAGGCATGATGTTTGGCACATCACCTTCCTCTTCAAATTGAGGCATGGCAAATTTATTTGCTAATTCAGGATCAGGAGAAACAAATATAGCTTTTGCCTGACGTTTTAATTGAGCATTTGATTTTAATGGATTAAATTTAGAAAAATCATTTGTAGTTCCATGATAAGCCACATGCGGCACGTCAGGGTGGTTGCCCTTTTGGAACGCCGTTAAATTTGCATCACGCTGTGGATGGCCGTGGGGTATTACATCCTGCTCATGCCAGATTGACCCCTCAACCTTACCACCTTTTTGATATGCGCGGCGCATCACTTAACACTCGTAATAGCAGGGATCACATTACCCAGAAGGTTACGCACGACCGTTTCGCTCTCAGGATGCACGGCTATGTTCTGCGCTAGGTCAACCATTTGGATACGCTCCTTGGCAAGCATGTCTTCCCGTTTTAGTTGATTATCAAACGCATCACGTTTCATATCAGCCGCCAACCCCGCAGCCTTTAACTTGACATCCATCATCTTGGCGTCTGCCAGTTTTTCTTTCAGGATCAACTCAATCCCATCAACCTGCTTTTCATGGTCGGTTTTTTCTTGCGGACCCGCTAGTCCACCCTGTGCCTCATGTTGAGCCTTAGCCAAATCCAACTGCACTTTAGCCTGATCCAACGCAATCTTGCCCTGTACGGCTTGCGCCTTCGTGTCCGCTTCCTGTTTTTGAATTTGCAGTTTTGCCATTTCTTGCATCATTTGTGGAGGCGGTGCGCCACGGGCAGAGGCAGGTATCATGAACTGTTCAGGGTTGGACCATCCCACTGCCTGCAATGCGGCCGTATCAATTGCGATTGGATCATACAAGGATGGGTTCTGCGCCTGTATCTGTTTTAACGCCATAACCTTCATGAGACGCTGGGTCTGCGATGCCGTGTTAGGGTCTGCCTGTGGAACCAGATCAACCTGATCCAATGCACGGAAGAACGTTTGCTCATCCCACTTACGCGCAGGCTTGCGGTTCTTCTGCCAGAATGAATCTGGGTTTTCACGGAAGCATTGTACCAACAACTCAAACTCTTCTGCTTGCGATGCATGCATACGCTTGTGTACCGAGTTCAACACCTTGGTGGCTTGGTCAATGAGCGCAATCGTGGTTCCCACAGGGGCGTCTTGCTTGCCTTCGCCTACGGCCTGTTCCGCAGTACCACCAATACGCATACCCGTCTGGCCAATGTTCTCCACCAACGACATGAGACCACCGCCCACATCCTTGTAAGGCAACGGCATTACGGCTTGGCTAATCGGCATACCGCCTGTCTTGACCAATGCTCCACCGCCGGGAGGCACACGGAAGATGTTGGTATTCTGACGCGCACCCGTATCGGCATAGAGGAAGCCGGGGAAGTTAGCGTACATACCAGCGTCAAGCATTTCACGCCATGCGGCCGTTAGTGCGTTGGTTGTGTTGCCTAGGATGTGCAGGAGACCCAGATCATAAAAGCCCATCCCCGGTACAAATGTGTATTTGACGAAGTTCTGGCGGGGTTCAGGTAAATCTTTAGTATCTTCGTCATAGTTTCTGACAATGGATAAGATTTCTTTTGATGATACATCGATGGTTACTCGGTATGGGATTTCCAAGCCCGTGTCCCTGCCATTATGGCGGTGCTCAAATCCCTTGATATTCAATTCACAATAGCACTCATAGATTTCGCGGTCACGATCGTCTGGATTGGTTTGATCTGCTGAGATACCCTGCTGTGCTTTCTTTTCCCGTTGTGCGGCATCCAGTTGGGACATCTTTGGAGCGGACAGGTCTATTTCGCGGTATACACCAAGGATCTGCATTCGCTTAACAGTTGACGGTCGCATGTAGATACGGTGGGTAATACGCTTGGCGTTGGACAAGTCGGTAGCCGCATTGTTAACGATCAGATCATCGGCATCGACGCTTTCGCTAACTGGACGACCGCGTAGGGGACAGAAATATACTTTCTTGAACGCCGTCCCGCCAAAGCCCAGCATGAGGAGCATTCGGTCGGTATCAGGGTAATACTCTTTGGCAGTGGCCGTGAGGTAGTGGTTGAGGTCGTTCTCAAGGTCATTGGCAAGCTGGTCGGAGGCAAGGTCAGCATTGTTGTTGTCCTCCCTGATTTTTACGGGTCCATCCGTAGGCAATAGTTCTGCCCGTGCGTTGGCTTGGAAACGTAGCACTGCCTCGAGCAAGAGCGGGTGCCGAACGCGAGACATACCTTCAACGGGGGCGTTGTCTGCTGCCCCTGCCAGACCGGGGATCTCCACCTTGAGACCAAGAAGTTTAATGCCTTGAGCACGGTCGTCTATCCATTCTTTACGGGAGTCTAGGTCGTCTTGGATGCCCTTGATGAGATCAAAGGATATGGATGTTAGGTCGGCTTGGTCTATTCTATGGACCAGATTGTCAAACCACCCTTCGGTGCCGTCCTCTTCTGCCCTTTGCAGGGGTGAACCGTCCAAGGTGATGGTAATGGCCCCGTCTGGGGTCTCAATCGACATAAGGTTGCCGTGCTCGTCATAGCCCTGCTCTGGACCGTCTTCGACCATTTCTATCTCAATACCGTCAAGATCCTCATGAACAGGCGAAGGATCCGCTGGTAAGCGTAGGTTGGACGGTGCGAGTGGCATGCTTTAAACCCCGTATAGCGGCGCAGGCGGTGCGCCTTGATGAACCCTGATCTGGTCAAGTTCCGCCTGAACCTCGTCAGCCCTTTGAATGAAACCAGTTTTGCGTAAGTATCGCATAGCGTAGGCCACCGTGTCCACTAGGTCGTCATGCTTGGACTTTGGGAACCGCATGCACTGGGTAATAACATCGTCGGCCCATGCCTTGTCAGGAGCATATACGAGGCCTTCTTGGAACAAATGCTGAACAGAATACAACCGTGCGGTCTTATCGATGCCTTCGGGATCCACCAGTTGGACGTGGAATTTGCCATTGGAATACAGGCGGCGCAGTTCTGACGCTACAGGGATGCCAGCGGCTTTGTTTTCAATGAGGACTTTTTCGATCGGAAACCTGTTGCAAGTCCATGAGATTTTCTCAACCACCCCGGCGAACGATAGCCTTTCTTGCCATGCGTAGATCAGCATGACCTTCGGGTGGGGCTGTTTGTACGTACGCTCTACGCGGTACGCCTCCCCGGACTTGGCGGCTGACGCCACCGGATCCTCGGAGAACACGCCCCAAACGGTCATGGCGGTAAAGTCGTTCTCGGACTTCTCGCTGAGAGCCGTATCCACGGCCGCAATGATGTGATCGAAGTCGGGGAACATATTTTCGTTCTCCCACAACTGCCACATAGAACGCTTGATGATACCGCCATCGTCAGGAGTTGGCTGCTGTTGGAACTGGCCGGACGTGGCAAACGACCCCATAATTTTCTTTTCTCGCTCCACAACGTGGGCGGGGAACCGATCGGGGAATAGCAGTTCGCCTTTTTCTTCTCGAGGGTCTTCAAGGCCTAGCATGGTTGAGGCGGCACGATCGGGATCGTATTCCATGGGCAGCATGATGTGGTCGTAGCCCAGTTGTTCTTCTAGGATTACGCCGGATACGTCCTCTTCGTGGAGGCGCTGCATGATGACGATGATGGCGGACTTATCAGGGTTGTTGAGACGGGTCGGGATAGCGGTTTTAAATGTTTCAATGGTTGTTCTGCGCTGTTGTTCTGAATTGGCCGAATCAACCGAATGGGGGTCATCGATGATCACGCGATCGCCACGAGCACCAGTCATACCGTCAATGGCAAGGGCTTGGCGAAACCCAGTGGAGGTGTTTTCAAACTTGGTCTTCTGGTTCTGATCGCCCGTCAACTTAACGTGGGGCCACATTTCCTGATACCAATCGGACGCGATAAGGCGGCGCATTTTAGTCGAATCACGAATTGCGTTATTCATGGAGTGGGAAGCGCAGACATACCGCAAGTGCGGCATATTCTTCGGCCCCCATTCCCAAGCAGGCCAAAACACGTTTACCAGCAGGGACTTCATTGTGCCGGGCGGCACGTTGATCAGCAGGCGGTTGTAATATCGTTCATCGTCAACCATGACCTCGTCAGTGATGGCCGTCAGGGCTTCGCTAATGAGGTGGATGTGCCAGTTGTCGATAAAAGGTTGTCCCGGCTCTACGACAGGCCATGCATACTCAATGAACTTGGGAAGGGACCGAAACGATCGTTCGCGTCTGATATCCAGCAGGGAAGCCTTGGCGTCGATTCTGTCGCCTTTGTGGAGAATGTGAACGGGAGCGTTCATTTAGCCTCTATGGCCGATGCCAAGGCCAATTCCAGTGCTTCCAGCGTATCATCATCGAGTTCTGCTGATTTGATGGTTTTGGTTTCAATTTGAACAGGCCCACCGTCTTTGCCCATCAATTCGTTAATGCGGCGTTCTGCGTAGTCGTCTCTGAAGCGGGAAGCCACGTTTTTGAGCCAAAGCTGGGCGTTAAAGTCCCGTTTTCCCAAGTTTGTGCGGCCAGTTTCTTCCCACCAGACCTGCGATAATTCTCGTGCGTACGCGAGAGCGGTCCTAAATTCTTCGTGTTCTTCCTTCCAACGATCCAAAGTCGCACGTACAGTTCCACAAGCAACGGCCATTTCAGCGTAAGAGCCACCTTCTTTGCCCTTTTCGATGACGACATTGCAGTATTCTGGCTTATAAGTTGTTGGACGGCCGACTTTTGCCATAAAATCCTCCTAGAACGTCACTAATATAAGATGAAACGCAGCAAAATGCTATAGCACCAAAGAATATTACGAATAGTGTTAACGTTAACATTCAAAACTTCCCCATAACCCATTGATCTTTCTACTTAAGGTAATAATAAAATATATAAATATATATATATATATAAATAATAATAATTCTCTCTTATAAATCCCAAAACAATGTCTGGCTACTCTTATATCTATCACTATTTTATCTCTCATTTCTGAATGAATAAATCTGTCTATAAGGGCAATAAGTAATAAGTAAAAATATTTATCTTTTAATGTTATATTTCAATGACTTAATTAAATATCAAAAACCGTTTCCAAAATATCCATTTCTTGATGTCATCAAACCGCAACCATGATATGGTGAAACCCAACTCTCATAACCGAAGGAGGCTAGACCTTGATGGCATCGCTAACAACCGCAACGACCGTTTCTTTTGAATGGAATACACCGACTTTAACCGTAACCAGCATTGACCGGAGTGAAACCATGTCTTGGAATTATCGCGTAATCTACATCCCAAAGGACGGGGATTCTATTTTTGATGACGACCAGTTCGTGATTCGTGAGGTATTTTATAACGATGACGACGAAATTGAGTTCTGGACAGAAGAAGACGCAAGCCCATTTGGCGAAACGTTCGAAGAACTGGCAGACGATTTTGATTTGATGCAGGAAGCGTTTGAAAAGCCAATCCTTATGCTAACCAAGGATGAGGACGGCGAAGACACGCTTGTTGAACTCGATGACGAGGACGGCGAGGAAAACGAAGCTGAAGAGGCTTAACGTAAGTCGGCTCTAACTGGTGTGTGTTCTGGTTAAGCCTAGCGGCAGATTGTCCGTCACTGTTAGACACACTGCTACCACGCTGTACGGGGGTGTGGTTTAAGACAATGCTTGGGGACCATTTCCAGAGTATAGCCCGTACCCCCTATTCTAACCCACTGGGTTATAAGACGTACTGCCCTCGGAACACTGGACGTCCGTTAACAAGTTCACACAGTTCCGGGGGCATCATTATACCCTCTTCATCAAATGTAAGAATGGCAAACCCCTGCTGCGCTCTAGACGGTGCTCCTTCTGTGTATTGGAACTGGGGACCATGTGGATCGGCAAGAGTGCCAGTTTCTACGCCCCAGCGGGATCCACGACGATCTCGGACAGCAGTGACCTGTAATTGGTGGGTGTGGCCCGTAACCATGCTAATTCCCGCGTGTTGGGAAGAGTTATAGGCAGAATGGATCCCTGATCGGAAACGATGGCGTATTTCTGTCCCGTTGATTTCAAACCCCCACGCAAATTCCCAGTCTGTGAAGTGTTCCGCCAAGGACATGATGTATCCGTCGAGTTCGCTGGCATTGGAGGCAATGTAATTGTCGATGCGGATATCATGGTTTCCCATGGTCCACAGACGGTGACGGGTTTTTGGGAGTAGGCGGAGCCATTCTTTGGCGGTTTCAATTTCTTTTTCAATCTTTGGTGCTCGTGACCCACGGGTCGGTGTGTGCCTTGAGATCCTAGCGCCATCAATAACGTCTCCGTTGAGGATGATTCCATCTACCTTGATCATCTTACACACTTTAACGAAGGCTTTATAAATCAGCGGTGGGTCACCGTCCCATATGTGGATATCTGATCCAACGGCCCATACACTTGACGGGATCTCTTTTGAGATCATGCGAGGATACATCCATTGGCCCATCGTTGGGGTGTCTGGCAATCCGTCAGGAAACTCTTGGAACGCCCGTTCGAGACGGCAATCGAATGTCTTGCGAGGAAGGTTAGAGGCTCTTGCCGCGGATGCTATACTTCTTCCACATGCCTCATAGATGCGTAGGGTTTCAATCATAATCTCTTTTGATAATCTGTACATTGCCATAGTGGTCTCCTTGTGTAGTAGGGCTATACCATTGGTATCATGTCAATTTAATTGCAATACGGTTACCGATCCACGCCATGACTGGCACGGCCATACTATTTCCTAAAGCCTTGTAGCGTGGACCATCGGCTGCGCCGGGGATGGCGGTATAGTCGTCTGGGAAACCTTGTAGGCGTTCACATTCTCGTGGGGTCAAACGGCGGACGGCCATAGACTGCATAACCGCTGGTAAAGGATGACCACCGCCCGTAGGAGAACCCTTTAACAATGGACCAGTTGGCTGATCTACGTCGTGTGAGTTAAATTCGTAATCAATGGCTACAGCCGTAGGGTTTTTCGCCTGTAAAGTAATAGACTGGTCATCGCCTGTAGATGGTTCTGACATATGTGCGCTGAAAGTGACGGGTTGCACAATATAATCTCCCCCTTGGTTACCGCCCGTAGGCCCAGCAGCCATAACAGGTTGTGCAACATCCACCTCACGGGCTTTATAATCTTTGCCAGAGTTCATTGGCATAATTGAATAAGGCTGCGCCACATAAGTTGTGCTTTCATGTTTATCGGCTTTAGACGCACCAGATCGCAAACAGTGGCTAAGATCGGGATTTTCACCTACACCGAAGGGGACTGGATGTACTACAGCCCAATTGCTATCTATCCCTTCAGTCCCACGCATTCCCTTGTGAATACCAGCAGTAATCGGTCCTGTGACATGGGCAACTACGCTTGGCGATTGACGCCCAATAGTTTGATTAGCCCCAACCGATAATGTATCGGCCACTTCTTCCGTATATTGAGCAACTACTTCTTCATGGTTATTGCGACTGATTCCAAAGCGTGCTGCAATTGTGGCGGAAGGCTCTTGCCCCTTTTGTCGGCTCGGCGGAGTATCCCTTCGCAGGCCTTCGCGCTCAAAAAGAACTTCTGCGGGATCGAATCCGTCTCGAGCACTTGCGACAACGAACACACGACGGCGTCGTTGGGCCACTCCAAAGTATTGAGCGTCGAGAACTCGCCACGCTGCACGTCTTTTCGGTCCCACAACCATACCAGCGTTTGTCCATTTTCCCCCTGTCGGGATGAGGGGGGCATCATTTCCGACAATGGCACCAAGGAAGCATCCGAAGGCGTTGTCTTTGACGGAGAGGACTCCGGGGACGTTTTCCCAGACGATGATGGTTCCGTCTCCAGTACGTCGAAGATCGTCAATTGCATCTGCAAGTCTCACAAATTCTAGGGTTAAGTTACCACGATCGTCATCTAGGCTATTGCGTAGTCCGGCCACAGAGAACGCTTGGCATGGGGTTCCACCAACGAGGATATCGGCGTCTTTAATCCATTGCTGTTCGCGTAAGAGGGTAAAGTCACCGTGCAAAGGCGTGTCGGGATAGTGGTGTTCTAATACTTTGCGCGGGAACTTCTCTATTTCACTGAATGCCAGTGGTTCCCATCCAAGGGTATGCCAAGCGACAGTGGCGGCTTCTATT
>Ga0208379_1000378_pt1 | contig 20220 bp, 31 predicted proteins | sample CryBogCBE02Aug07_FD_184559 | JGI IMG/M metagenome (GOLD analysis project Ga0208379, IMG submission 184559) | Freshwater microbial communities from Crystal Bog, Wisconsin, USA - CBE02Aug07 (SPAdes) | ecosystem: Environmental > Aquatic > Freshwater > Lake | place: Crystal Bog, Wisconsin, USA... | reverse complement strand
CAGCGGCAATGGCACCTCAGAATTTATATAACCAGTATTCGGGTGTATTATTTGGAACACCAAGTGCGGCATATAATCCATCATTCGCCGGCACACAAAGTACTACCACAAACACTAGTGGTTCAGGTTTAAGTTTAAATAATTTATTCGGAGGTAAATCACAATGATGTTTAACTATAATCAAACAGATGACAATAGTTATGATGATAGTGAATTAACTGCGGATGAACGTCGTCGCAAAGAACTAGAAGCACAACAATCAACAGCATTTACAACACCAGTTGCCCCACAAACACAACTGACAGCACAACCATTACCACAAATGGCACCTCAACAACAACCTGCGGTGCCAAGTGTTCCAGTTGCGTCACAACAACCAACGACACCAATAATACCACAATTATCAAATGCTGGACAAACTATAGATAATGCCGAATTTACAAGACAAAATGAAAGCAATAATAATTATAATATAGGTTATCATTATAAACCAAATACTCAAGGACAAAGACCAAGTACTGCGTATGGTCCATATGGATTAACCGCAGGTGCTGTAAAAGATATACAAGCAGCCAATCCAGCATTAGCAAAACCAATTGAACAATGGACTCCGGAAGAACATGATGCCGCATTTAATACACTCCAACAGGTTAATAGTAAATATTTAACACATTTAGGTATTGAACCAACACCAGAAAATTTAAGAGCCGCACATTATGCCGGAGCTGGTGGATTAGCACATTATTTAAAAACAGGCGAAACACTTGCCGGAGCAGATGCCAATATTATACAACAAAGATTAGCTGGCACACCAAGTCCATCAAGTGGAGCTGTTCAATCAATAAATCCTTCTGCTCAATCAACAGCTCCAATGGAAGCACCAACGGAACAAATATCACAACCAACAGCATTACAATTGAGTCAAGATCGATTCCAGCAAATACAAAATAATCCTCAAGAATTAATGAATTTTGCTTATGATGAATCACAACCAAAATATTTACGCAATCGTGCCCGTGAACATTTAACAGATCAACTTAATCAACAACAACAATTAGATCAAGCACAAAAAAAATTAGCTGGATTAGACAGCAAAGGTGTAGCCAAGGCAGCATCAGGTGGATTAGGTGATTGGCTACAATATTTGTTATATAAACATGTAGGATTAAATGATTTAGCCAATGAAAAAGGTGAGCAATTAGGTATTGGACATAAATGGGCTACTGCTATGAATGCTGCAGGTGATACTGGAATAATTAAATATTCAGCCAGTGGACGACCAATAAGTGGTACTACATCAACTGGAGAAGAAATGACTCCGGAACAACTTACACAATATGCCGCACAAGGTGTTGGTAAAACAGAAGATGTAAGTTTAACTATGCATCAAGCAGTGGTAGATGGTAATTTACATACTATAGAATCAAAACGCACACCAAACGGCTTAATGTATAGAGATGCTACAACCAATGGAGCATGGACTCGACAAGCTCCTGCTGGTATGATGAATGTTGGTCAACAATCACCCGAACATACTCGAGGCATATCGGCAGCAAATACCATAATGAATAAAATGCGCAAAGATAATCAAGCAATTGAATTAGCTACTGGTAAACCAAAATATACTGAAGAAGAAATTCAACAAGCAGGAAATCAAGCATATCAAGGATTAACTGGTAAACCATTATCTATTATGACAGCTAATGCTCCAACACCTACAGCTAATGCTCCAACACCTTCAATACCAGCTTCATCACCAACGGCAGCACCAACTTCAGCTCCAACGGCAGCACCAACGGCAGCACCAACTTCAGCTCCAACGGCAGCACCAACGGCAGCACCAACAACACAAAAATCATTAGCAGAAAAAATATTAGATTATGATGAACCTCCTCCACCACCAAGCGCAAGAGATGCTGGCAGTGTTGCTCTTCGTAATGAAGTAAATAGATTGGCAGCAGAAAAAGGTGTTACATATAATGCCGGACAATACAAAATTGCCAATAAAACAAAACAAGATTTTACTACAGGTAAGCAAGGTCAAGCAGTACAAAGTATGAATGTTGCCATTGATCATTTAGATACATTAAATGAAGCAGGCCGAGCATTAAATAATGGACAAATACCATTGTTTAATTCAATATCCAATAAATTTAGTAAAGAATCAGGTAATCCAGAAATTACTGATTTTAATGCGTTAAAATCAATAGTTGGTAGTGAAGTAGCCAAAGCAGTTACAGGCGGAGCAAACGCATTTGGTGATAGAGAAGAAATTAGAGCAGAAATCAATGCCGCAAATAGTCCGGCACAATTATTAGGTGTGATTGAAAAATATCAAAAACTAATGGCAGGTCAAGTTAAAGGATTAAAACAAACTTATGAAAGCGCCGGATTAAAAGGGTTCGATGATAAATTACTGCCTAGAACTAAATTTGTATTAAATTCACTTGAGCCACCAACAAGGAGAAAATGGAAATGACAAAATCAATTACAATACAATTTACAGATGGTTCAACACATATATATGATGATGTCCCAGATGATGTATCACAAGAACAAGTAGAATCAAAAGCAAACGAAGAATTCAATAAACCAATTAATTCAATTGCTGATTCGGATCAAATAGACGCTGAAAAAAATGCCAATAAACCAGGACATTATGAACGTGTAGCAGGTGATGTAATAGGTGGAGCAGAATTAGCATCAAGCGCATTAAAACCAATAGCCCCAGAATTAGCTATGGGAGGAGTAGGTGCGGGTGGTTATTATGCTGCCAAAAATTTAATTAAGGAATACAAAAAACCAGTGCCTCCATCACCCCCTTCTCCAACACCTTCTCCAGGAACAATGGAATATACAGCACAAGTATTAAAAAATACTGATGCTGAAAATCGAGCACTTCAAGAAGCCAATGCTCTCAAATCCGCTCAATCAGGAATATTAGGTCGTGTTGGACAAACAATAGCAAATAGTCCTTTGGGTACAGCTGGTAAATATTTAGGTAAAATAGCTCCAGGGGCAGGTTTAGCATTAAATGCCGCTGATGCTTATGAACGATATAAAGCAGGAGATTATTTAGGTGCTGGCATAAGTGGTGCCAGTGGAATAACTGGAATGGTTCCAGGTATAGGCACATTAGCAAGTTTAGGGTTAGCAGGCACTAACATATTAAGAGATAGATACAACACTGGTGAATGGTTTCACGGTCCGGAAACTGATTTAGATAGAGCTAACAAATCAGCTGATTTACAAAAAAAACAACACGCCATTGAACAAGAACAATTGGCAATTAAACAACGTCAAAAACAACAACAGACAGATGAAAAGATCCGTAATTTGGCAGCAAAGAAAGCGGCAGCTGAACAAGCATTACAAATGTTAAAATAAGGATAATTAATGACAACCATCACTCGACTCCGCGATATATTCTGCGACAACTTTGTGCAATACTACCGAGCACATTCGGTGCACCTTAACATTACCGGTGAGGACTTTGCCGCCAACCATAAATTACTGGAAAAGATATATGAATACCATCAAGACACCATAGATGTCATCGGTGAACTCGTCCGTGCCAATGGTGATGCAGCACCCGAGACTATACAAGAAATACTGGCGTCATCAGATTTATCAGAGGCAACCGCTGTCGCCACAACAGCAGATGTCTTATTGGAATTGGTTATAGAGGGTGAGGAACACTTGGTTGCGGCATACAAAGATTTAGTATATCAAGCCCGTGATGAAGAGCATTGTGACATTGAGAACTTTGCCCAAGATCAAATATTAAAAATCAAGAAGTTTGTATGGCAATTGAAGGCGATTATAGAATAAGTGGTGAGCGGCATTAAAATCAATGCTTGAATAGTATAGCCATAATTATACTAAAACTACAGCCAATTACACTATACAACAAGGTTGTAAATTTATCTTCAATCTTCTCAAAACCCGTGTGAATCCAAGTATCACGTAAGGTAGCTTCTTCCTTAAGCTGATTAATAATACAATATAGTTCGCTATATCGTTGCGCACACAAATCAACGTGAGCCTCTAAACTGATTTTTTCGTGCGCAGTAGTATTTAAGTTTGTCATAACCGTAATCCTCTAAGTAATACTTTGGTATAGTATTTAGAGAAAATACCAAAAAAACAGTCTTATCACCCCATTATTACCAAAATTTCGTAAATATATTGTAATATTTAAGAAAAGGAGCAAAGAAATGTCATTTGTATTAATGGAAAAATTAAAACTAAATAGTGTACACAATGGCGGTAAAATGTATAGACTAACTTTTTTCAACACTGATGATTTCGAGTATTGGGAATTAAATGTTAGTTCAGCATTTAGGAATTATTCAAAATGGGCCAGTATTGTTGAATCACAAAATCCTTGGGGCGCATATACTAATTTGCAATCCAGCGGAAGAATTAATCAAAGAGGAAAGCCGGTGCTAACTGCTGATTCAACCCCGGTATTAGAATTACCAATTCAAAGTAAAAAACAAGCAGAATTACTTGTTGAAAAAGTCAAAGAAGAATGGTAATGTATAAATAAAAGTGTAGTTCGCGGTGTATCATCACCCAACTACTCTAATGCTAAAGATTCAAAAGGAGCACCAGCATGCATATTTATACAATTTACATCAAGACCCATACAATTACTGGGTTAAAATATCTCGGTTATACCAAAAGTAAAGATCCACACAAATATACCGGTAGTGGTAAATATTGGTTAAGACATCTCAACAAACACGGTGCAATATATACCACTGAAATATTACAACAAGTCAATACAAAAGATGCCGTAAAAGAATATGGTATATATTATAGTAATTATTATAAAATACTAACAGCAGTTAATAATTATGGTAATCGTATATGGGCCAATTTGAAAGAAGAAGCCGGTGATGGTGGTTATTTAGGTGAAGAAGTTTGTAAAAAAATAAGTGAATCAAATAAAGGTAAAAATAAAGGTAAAAAATATGGTCCTCAATCAGCAGAACTTCGTAAGAAAAAAAGTGATGCATTAAAAAATAAACCTAAATCAGAAGAACATTGTAAAAATTTAAGTAAAGCATTAAAAGGTCGTAAAGGCACTAACGGACATACAGGTTGTAAACATACTGAAGAAACTCGTAAAAAAATAAGTGACAATAAAAAAGGTAGAAAAACAGGTTCACGATCTGAAGAAACTCGTAAAAAAATGAGTGAAGCACAAAAAGGAAAACCAAGTAATCGCAAAGGTAAAACTTGGATTATTATAGATGGCAAACGAGTATGGAAGGATAAAAATGTTTAAAAAGGCAACCGGTGCTGATGTCGACAAAATAGTGGCATTGGCACTAAAAGATTATAAACCCGAACTCGCATATAAACTAAATATAAACGAAGTTAGACAATTGGAAAAGATGTTAAGAAAGGACAAGATATTATGAGAAATTACCCCTCACTAAAATGGTTAGCAAGCCTTACACCATTACAGCACGATCAATACCTCAAGTATTCTAAACAAAAGCAAAATACCCGTTACCGTAATGAAGAATGGTACCTCACCTTCGACGAATGGTGCGTAATATGGAGCGAAAAGTGGCATCTTCGTAAAAAGGGCAGTAGTGGCTACATAATGTCGCGACAAGATCCCAGTGAACCTTGGTGTTATGACAATGTAATTACTATAAGTCGCAAAGCCTTGGGCTGGTTGGGACCAAAATGATTACTATAAGAAACGCAACCGGTGCTGATGTCGACAAAATAGTGGCTTTGGCTTTAATAGATTATGACTGTGAAATGGCGACAATATTCAACACAGATCCCTTAGAATATGGTAGGAATATATGTCTAGCTGTGGTCAATGGTTTCTATAACCCTGAGCTGGAAATGATTAAAGTAGCTTGTCGAGATGATGAAATAGTGGGCTATACTTGGGTGGTAAGGAACCAATACTCACCGTGGTCAACTGATGAAATAGCAGAAGTGAAAATATGTCACGTGAGTTTATCATTACCAGTGCGACAACGTATAGTACTAATTAACGAATTCATCTCCACTTGGGAAGCTTGGTCAAGAGCCATAGGAGTAAGGGTGTTGTGTAGCTCAACAGTGCGCAGTAGTCAATCGGCTTTTCTCAGAATACATGAACGTCGTGGGTACACGATAAGAGGCAGTATCGCATACAAAAAACTTTAATATTCTTCGTGAATATAGCCAAAAAACTAGGCAAAATTAAGACTTTTCTTGTAGAATACATAAATACATTACAAGAATTATTGAATCTGTGTTTGTAGTAGTAGCTTTACCAGGTTCCATATTCCGCACAAATCACGAGGCGAACACAGACCCAATGATTCTTGTATACCGATTGGAACCCGGTATTGTAATGGTAAAGTAATCAAAAAACTTCAACATTCTAAAGGTCAAGGTGACCAGGTTCTCCAAAAAAGGAGAATATAATGAAAACACACGATATCACAGCAGAAGAAATATTGGCACTGATTACCAAACGGTCCCAAGTATTGTCATTGGGCACTGATTATTTTGCTCGCAACACCCCCCCGCAAGAACTTAGTAATAGCGCCCCGCAAGAACTTAGTAATAGCGCCCCGCAAGAACTTAGTAATAGCGCCCCGCAAGAAGTATATAAAGATGCAAAGATGCAAAGATGCAAATATAATTCTTACGAAGCAAGAATGAGTGAGGTCTTGGCTACGCCATCGGATGGGGGAGAGACCAAAGCCCAGAGGGCTGTAGCCAATTTGGCTGGTAGTAATATAGCCCCCCCGCAAGAACTTAGTAATTGCGGGATAACCGGAATATCGGCCCAACATTGTAAAACTGAACACGGGGTTAAATTATTCCTCAATATACAAACACACGAGCAAAGTTTAACTGCCGATGTCACAGCATTAACAGCCGAACTGAAAAGACTGGATAGATTACGTCAATTGAAAATCAACCAAAATGACAGTTATGAATTCGAACAAAATATTTACCTTAGTACAATAAATGAATTTAAGCAATGGAACGAAGAATTGTCACCCGAAAGGAAAAAATTCTGTATGGGTAGATTACACGTCAGAGGAGCGCGAGCCGCGTGGATACCAGATGCTATGGTAGTGGGTAAATTTAATGATGAAGACCATTTAGAATATATAATATTACATATTGACAACAAAGAATACGAAATCAATTTAACCGATGAAGTCAGCCCAAGGCAAGCACAATATTACCACACTGCGGGGCATTGGGGTAAATTACAAACCAGCAAGCCCGTTAAGACTTGGGATCAATTGCCATGGAGAAGAATATAACAATAATACATAAATACTATTACACAAGAAAGGAAAAGTATATGACAACACAAAAATCATCAACATTATCATCAACCTCACCAGAGGCCTCAACACATGTGAGAACTACCATATTATCGTGGGGCAAATACCGTGGTAAACAGTATCAAGAAATACCCAACAGTTACCTCACTTGGTTAATTGAAAATATACCCGCACAAAAACGTGATCCTATTATAGACTTAGAGTTGGAATATCGCATCACCAACAATATCTCAGTTAAAGACGAATATCGACCCAAACTGACAAAAACTGAAGAGCTACTCACCGACATATTGGCTGTATTACGTGACCTTCGTGATGCAAAATAAAGGCAAAAAGGTAACATTATGCGTCGCCAAATTGTAAAAACAAGACGAGACAAACAGTACTATCACTTGAACTTGGTGTTAGAGGCCATAGTAAATGGCGAGTGGGATAACAGTGACATCGTTGCCCTTTACAGTGCTTTAGCCTTAGCTGAGATGAAGGTGGAGAAATTGCCAGAACAACAATATAGACCAATTAGTTGACAAAAATCCCCCTTAAACCCGGGATTTTGTCACAACTAACTAAATAATAGTGTAAATTATAACAAAGGAAAAGACTATGAAAGAAATTGCAAAAGCCACAGTAGAATTAACGCGAGATCTGTTAATATACCTTATATTGCCCATAGTAGCCATAAACATCTCACTTGAGATAGCTTATCATTACTGGAGCCTTACAGGTGTATTTACAGTAATGGCAATAGTATTTGTTTTAGCATATGCTCGCGCCGTATATCTATATATGAAATATTAAAGCACTCAAATGACCATTAGTCTTATTGTAGAAGCCACCGTGATTAATATGTATCCACCACAGCGGGTTAAAATCATACTACCAGTATGGTTAAAACCGGTAGATATTATTACACCTACAGAAATTAAAATATTTCATAATCCAAAAATCACCATATCAAATGATAAACCCAATGCCAGCATATATGATAGAACTGGTAATACGCCACCCACACCAGCACCCATAAATGATAATACCACTGATAATACCACTGATAAGCCACCCACACCACCCGTGGACACAAGTTTATCCGATAAGCCACCCGTGAGTAATTTAGTATCCAAAAATACCACCGTGTTATATACCTTATATTACTATAAAGGCAGCAGTAAATTATCAGTACCATTCGACACAATAACCAACGCATTACAATACAAAGCATTATATGTAAAAGGTGCGTATGAATTACATGATATATCAAATAATATCATAATGACAGGAATAAATTAAATGTATATATTAACATATTATAAATGGATAGAAACAGAAGCCGGCCAGGTATTGACTAAATTCGTCGAAGAATATGAGTCATTTTTCTCAGCAGGAGAACATGCCACTGAACATGTACAAGGTTACTACAAGATACACGATAGCAATCAAAATTTAGTCCAAAGCGGCATGACGGGTGAGCCGAGTGATTTATACGCTGGGTAAACAATGACACAAGACGAGAACCACGAAAAAAAGCCCGCACAAAATGGAGGTAAAAGACCCGGTGCGGGCCGTCCTCGCGGTGCCAGGAATCAGTTCTCAATGACCGCAGTATTAGAGGAGATTCGTGTTACCACAGGTTCAACCTTTGTAGAATTATTAGCACAAGGTTATAAAGAAAGCATAGAGAACAATGACAAGTATACAAGATTAAAGTATGAAAATATGTTAATAAACAAATTAGTCGCAGACAAACACAATGTAGACATAGTAGATAATACACCACAAGCCCGTGCGTTGTTATTTAATCAAGCCTTATTAAACATGACCAATCCCACAATAATAGATGTTGAGGCTAAGAGTAATGATGAATAACGAAAGTATTATTATAGTTAAAAAACCCAAGGGTAAATACAATGACAACAGTTGGTCAATACACAAACGTGATGCCCAACGTAAACGTAGCGTTAAATATCGTTATGGATTAACCCTAGAAGAATATACAAAGTTGGTAAAAATGAAGTGTGAAATATGTGGTAAGATTAAAAAGAATATGGTTATAGATCATAACCATGATTATCCAGGCACATTCCGCGGAGTCTTGTGTAATAGTTGTAATGTATTCCTCGGATGGTTCGAATCCAAACGTAGTAGTATAATTAAATATGCCAAAAGAAAGCCACAAAATGCCATTAAAAAAATCAAAAACACCTCAAGCATTTAAGCAAAATGTCGCAACTGAAGTTAAAGCTGGTAAACCTGTCAAGCAAGCAGTGGCTATTAGCTATGCTGTTAAACACCAAGCCAAAAGCACAAAATCAAAAAAGAAACATAAATAATACTAAAGGAAACCGCCATGCCATACACACCTCGCAGTAATCAAAAGGATACCAACATGACCTTTAATGGTCAAACCGCAAGTACTCCCACTAAAAGCTCTACCAAATATCAGGGCAATGCTTCAAAAGTTAGTCATCCAGAATTAATCTCGGGTGAAGGGCCCAAACGCAAAGCCGGTGACACCCGAGTGAAAACACCTATAAAAGGTGCCACACCAGTTGGACCACAGATTAAAGGTCAGCCAGATTATAGCGCACAGTGCGCACCAAATAATGTTAAAACAGGTATGAAGTATACAGCGGGCTTTGGCGGCGATGTAGACAAGATAAATATTGGATATAAAAAATAATGGCACAATTTCAACATTTAGGTTTTACTCAATTTATTGCCGCAAATACTACAAGTGGTAATACTCAAATTGTTATTACAAGAGGTGGTAATGTTACCTTAGGACAATTTAATATAGTAAATACAGATTTATCAAATAGTGTCGCAGTTAACTTTAGTTATTTGTCTACAACAGCCAATACTGTAGTTGCCAATGCCACAATTTCGGGCACAGGATTTGTAATAACTCCAGGACAATTATATCAACTTGATCTTACACAAGAATATAAAGCACCTTCAAATGTATATGTTACTGCTCAAACCGTACAAGGCATTGCCAACATTTATATTACACCAGTGTTTCTATCACCCGTAAAAATAAAAAATATCTAAGGAAATAATATGTCAAAAATAAAATCAGATTATATCTCTAATAAGATTAATCAAGCCCAAGGCCCACGACAAGGTAATCAACACATTGGCACCAAACGTGAAGAATTTATCAAAGATAAATCACAAGGCTGGAGACAAGAAATATGCGATGAGAGTATAGCGTTATTATCACGTCGCGGTGTCAAAGACTTTGTTGACCCCCAATTAGAACCATTGAGAAGCGTCGTCAAAGGCGGTGCTAATACCAAACTAAATGGTAAGACTAAAGTAAAAAGCGGCAACAACGTAAAATAAATTAAACCAAAGGAAATGTAATGAAAAAAGAAGAAGCACACAACAATATATGGGACACACCTTCAGTAACGGCGGGTTCACCTGAGGGTAAAGCACTGGTTAAAACCATAACCGACACCATTAAATCACCCGCCGCTGACAGCGAATTCACCCTTGACGGTTTACAAAATGACTTCCCCACTGCGACAGAGTTGGAAAGATTCGTATATGATCAAACTGGTTTGATATTATCATTAAAAGGTCGAGCAAACAGTTTAAAGTATACCATAGCCTTAAGTGCGTTAAATGGTGAGAAGATTGACGCAAAGTATTTAGGTACTGTTAATCCATACTATGACAAATTAGACGCCGTACCCACTGAAAACTTAAAGCCCGTACCCCCACGTGATGCTCGTTTACCACACATAGACACCATTCAGAATTCCTTTGTGTGTAGAACTATGACACATCCAGATGAAAACTTTCGAGCAGAAGATCGTAAGATAGATGTATTATTCCGCAAGTATACAAACGGTGCCATAAGTTATGAAGCATTGGGACCCTTGGACACCAGACCAGTTGGTGAGAAGCAAGACAAATTCGGCCGTATTCGCCCGGAGTATATTGTATGGGTAGATCCTCGCACTGGTGAGCAGTTATTACAACATGAGAATGGACAATTAACACCACGTGGTAAACTGTTGAGAGCAGAGATGATGAAAAAAGAAATCAACAGAGTTACAAACCAATGGGACATATGGATCGATCGTGATTATGTAGAAGAAGAATCAGGACAAAGTATTAACCCTTGGGTGAACTAATGAGTATTGCGCAACAACACTTAATAGAAGATGTTAAAATAAGCCAAAAGGTAAATAGTACTTTACGCTTGGCTTATTTAGAAAAGCGTATTGGCAACAGTGAACATATTCTCAGATTAATCAGCGAGAGATTACAAGCAGGCTTGGCCAAAGATCAAGAAACGAAAATAAACAACCCATCAACTTGGTTAATGTCACCCGAAGACATACATCACTTGAGTGAAAGCTTGTATTATGTTAACTGTGTGTTGAGTACCTTCAAAGAGGAACCCAACCATGTTACTACCACTTAATGTCATCGCCACCCGCGCATTAAAACAAACCCTTGAAGATAATAATCTCACAATAGCAGAGTACAACAACTGGACAACTGATGTTCAGTTAAAGTTCCAAGACTTGGTGATGAGTATAGCCGATGACATGCGGTATAATCAGCTTAAGTACTTTAGACCATTCCAGCATCAAATGAAATTCTTCGCAACTGGTAATAGCCCACGTCGCGGATTAATCGCCGGTAATAGAACTGGCAAGACCGTAGCCACCTGCTTCGAACTGGCTATGCACCTAACTGGATTATATCCCGAGTGGTGGGTGGGTAAAAGATTTACACAGGGTATATCCGCAGTGGTAGCCGGTGAATCGTGGCAACAAGTAGCCAACGTGTTACAAAATGAGTTATTGGGTACACGTGATGTTAAAATAACTCAAGACATTGGCACTGGCAGTATACCAAAAGACAATATCAAAATGGATACCATACGAGCCGATGGACCCAACGTTATAATGCTACAGATAAAACATGTTGCCGGTGACAGCAGTGAGCTAAGGTTTGTCAACTATACACAGGAAACTCGCCAGATGCAGGGATTCAAACTGGATTTGGTGGTGTTAGATGAGCAACCACCCGATGACTTCTTCTCAGAATTAGTAACAAGAACTGCGACAACACAAGGTCAAGTGTTATGTAGCTTTACACCATTAAAAGGCATGACCAAACTGGTAGAAAACTTCCTTGAAGCTAAACCAGGTTATGAGTATGTTCAGGTAGGTTGGAATAATGTTCCAGAATATAATTTATGGGGTGAGCCATTTTTGCTGGAGTCAACACGCAAGCAAATGATGGCAGACTGGATGCCTTATGAACGTGAAGCGAGACTAAATGGTAGACCCTTAATGGGCAAAGGTGCCGTATTCCAAATAGCCAATTGGCCCACATATAAAACAGGTGAATATGATTTTGCCACCATACCCAATGTACACCGTGTTATCTCCTTAGACTTGGGACTGGTAAATGATCAAACCGTAATTAGTCTAATATATTGGCAGCCCCAATCAAAAACACTGTGGCTTAATACTCAAATTGTATTAAACGGAGTTGAAGAAGCTGATCCAACATTATACATACAACATTTAATGCGTCCAGAAGTATATGGCACACCCATAGTATTACCGGCTGATGCTGGAACTCAAGGTAGATATACCATGTCATCATTGTCATTAAGAGAAATGTTTGAAAGTTATGAATTAAATGTCTTACCAGGTGCCATAATGAATCCACCAGACATACAGGGCCGTACTACCAACCATAAAAGTTATGGTATAAATATAATGCGACAAATGTTAACACAGGAAACATTCCTCATCAACGAAAACTGCGTTGAGTTCCTAAGACAAGCTAAAAATTATAGTGTAGACTTACATGGTAGATTTAGTGATCCAGATGATGCCATAGATAGCGCACGTTATGGACTCTTGGCTTGTTTACAAAATTTAGCAGAACCGTGGGATAACTTAAATCCAAGACAGCGTATGGCACAGTATCGTAATCAAGTTAAAAAAACCACTGACTATAATAAAACCAGTGAGTTAAAACAAGTATTTTCAACATAAGGAACTGTGAAATGAGTAAAGGTAGTAATCGTCGTCCAGGTGACGCAGAAAAATACAATAGTAATTGGGATTTAATATGGGGTAAAAAACCCGAGACCAAACCCAAACCCAAACCCAAACCCAAGCCAGTTAAAAAACCAAAGGCATCATAAATAATATATGCTTAATATTAAATTCAAAGTAGTAAATCATCTAAGTAGTCAAGGGGCTGAAGGTAGGTTCGTGCGTCTCCATACACAGTTGATTACAAAGATGGCGGCTTATTTAAGATATTGCGGAACAAAAAATGCCGTGAACAGGCAATCAGATTATCATTACCTCGGGTTATGTGTAAATGAATCAACCAGCCCCATCAATGGCATAGATTATATACACCCAGTTGTAAAGCCAGCAGTAGATTATGTCACCAGTGTAGTGGTTAAGGGCCTTATTCCTAATGGTGAGTTAAACTTTGAATTTGCCCCCAATGATGGCAATGATGATGAAGCAGCTCGCCAAGCTACTGAAATGGTGTCAAAGATACTTAACCAAGATAACGATCCTCATTATATATTACAACGTTGGGTTATGGATGCCGCTTTACATAAAAACGGTATGCTTATGGCTTTACCACAACGTGAGACCATAACTCGTTATGTAGAAATAGAAGGTACAACTGATCAATTAAAAGCCTTCGAACAACAAGCAAAAGATTCAGGCCTTACCCCATTGAGACAATCACGTAAAGCACATAGAGTAGACATCACTCAAGTGTTAAAAGAAACTCAACAATTCTTACAAAACTTACCGCAAGCACAACACGAAGCCAACATACAAGCAATAATAGACAATATGTCAAAACCTGAGGGTGAAGAAGAGCCCGCTGCCAATGTAGAGTTAGAACAAGGTGAATCAGTATTAAATGACAGTATAGCTCGCAATACCATACATAAAGCTAAATACAAGCTAACTGGGTATAACTTAAATATTAAATTCCGCAGTATAGCTCAACACTACTGGATATGCGACCCAACCGTACAAGAAATGAAGGATCAAGTATTTTGCGGATTCTATGATCCAATGACCATTCAAGAAGCCACACATTTGTATCCACAAATACAAGACCATATGGAAGACTTCCGCACGTATGCCGAGTATAATCAAACGGGTGTATTCCAATCGGGTTCAGTGTTAAACAACTTAGCCATACATGCTCGTGATTCAGTGCCAGTGATTGGTATACCAGTTGAAAGCGGTGTGGGTGCTGATCCAGACTCGAGACTAATATCAATTATTACCGTATGGGACAAATATGACATCGATGGTGACGGTGAGTTAGAGTTGATTAAAATAGTATACTCAGGTAGTTATATTATATCCGCAGAGGAAGTAGAATTTATACCAGTTGCCAATATGTGTCCAAAACCCTTGCCCGGCAACTTCTATGGTATGAGTATAGCCGAATCGGTAGTGCCAATGCAGGAATATATGACCAGTGCGTCACGTGCGGAAATAGCCTTGGGCTTACAAACCGCAGTGCCACGCATTGGTATTAAACCAGACCGTGTTGACTTCGAAATGTTCCAAGACGGTGAAGCAGCCATCTTTGTATTAGACAATAAATTCGACCCCACCACTGATGTATATCCATTGCCAATGCCCTCAGGTAATTTACAATTTATCGATGCGGCAATGTCACGTATGCAACAAGACACTATGGCTATTATTGGTATGACACAGCCCCAGGATGTATTTAATCCGGAAGTTATGGCCGCAGGCAACAGTGGTCAAAAACTTCAATTGGCTCTAACACCAAATCAAATTATACAAGACAACACCGTGCGCAATGCTGCCGATGGGTTAAAAGAGTTGATTTATATTATATGGCGCACACTAGTTCAACACGGTGATGATTATGGTGTTAAAAAGTTGGCACAAAGATTCCATCCACAAGGCCTCGCCGAGTTCCTTGATTACAAACAATGGGATGACCTTAATATATTCGACCGTAAATTGATACATATAGAGCTCGCAGTTGGAATGATGAGTGATGAAAACCGTATACAGAGACAAACCAGTATTATACAAGCACAGCAACAATTTGGTCAATTGGTAGCCACTACCATATCATCAGGCACATTAACACCCAGCTTGCTTAAAAAGTTAAAGAAACCATTTATAGATTTATTATATATTATGGGTATTAAAAATTCAGACACCATATTGCCAACTGATGAAGAAATAATGGCCTCAGCCAAACAAGCACAACAGCAGCCACCTAACCCAGAAGCATTAAAAACTCAAAGTGAGACAGCATTAAACAACGCACGTGCGCAAGAGATTGCCAGCCATCTTGGTGGTCAATCACCTAAATCACAATTAGATGCGGCAAAAGCACAGCAAACAATGGCATCAACAATGGGAACGGATGCTCAGACAAAATTAAGTTTATTATCGCTTGCTAAAGGACATTCCGCAAATGGGGTAAAAGCATAATGATTAATCCTGACGTAATCGAAGCATTTAACACACGATTGGTGACAAACCCCAATAACATTAAAACAATGTCACCAGTACAAAAACAAAAGATCCTTGATGCTGGCACAGAAGCTGAGAACTTATTAAAAAATAAGCACTTAGCACTGACCATACATCAATTTAAATTCGAATCAATGGACGAGCTAACCCAAATAAAGGCGCACGATTTAGATTCGAATAACAAGCGTGTCGCTATTAGTAATCAACTTACTGGTATCGATAATTATATTGCCTTCTTACAGAAAGCAATATACTATAAACAACAAGTGGTAAGGTTAAACACCCCCGCTGAAGAAAGCACACAATGACAGACATTATTAATCCTACCGGTGACAACACCCAGGCCGTTAATAGCACAGTAGATAACTTGGATTCTCAGATTGCCGCAAAAATGGCCGCAATGGTAGCTCAGCGTAATGCTGCCTTACCAAACCGTAACCAACCAACTGAAGTCAAAGAGCCTACAATGGGAGATGAAAAACCCCAAGTTCCTCAAGTGGATACATTCGAGGATACTGAAGTAACTGACACCGAAGACACACCAGCAGAACTAACAGAATCACCAGTAGCCCCCGATGAGGTAAGTGAGGTCGATGCTGTTGACGATACAGAAAGTACTACACAAGATGAGTTAATTGACTTTGTAGAATTCGCCAATACCAATCCTAATGCTAAATTTAAATTCAAGCGCAATGGTGAGGATATTGTAATCGATGCCAAAAAAGCAGCTGCCATACTGGGTCAAGGATCAGCTATAAGTGAAGATGCGAGACAGTTAAAAATACAACGCAGTGAATTCGATGAATATCTAAAAGAAAAAACAGCATATCAAGAGGGCTTGACGCTGGCAATGGAATTTACAGTTCAACCACAGCTACAACAAGCTTATGATGAAATCATTAAAGTAAACAAATATCAGCAGACATTCCAACAACAGTTGGCAAATACATATGATGAAGCAGAACGTGCTCGCATTATGGCTAACTTACAACAAAATGAGCAGTATATTCGTCAACAAAGTGATATAATCGCAAAGTTAAAACCCAATGTAGATGAATTTAAAAAGATTCGTCAAGAACAAGTTAAAACCATACTGGAAACCAACCGCAAATCATTCCAAGACAAAGAACTTAAAAATGAGTATCTTTACAATGAATTAAAAACCCGGTTGGGTAAGGTGTGGCAGGGTGCTAACGGTGAACTAATACCAGGCATTAAAAATATAGATATGATTATGAGCGATGAAGCATTGCTGGGCATTATTAACGATGGATTAAAATATCGTAATAAGCCCTCAATTAAATCAACAGCAAGTATCAACAGCTTGAGTAAAACCGGCCGATCATTGAGTTCAAATGCTAATCCAAATGATGACCTCTCAAATCTCAGAAAACAGGCTTATGCCGGTGATAAAAAAGCCGGTGACAATTTACTGGAAGCAAGGCTAAAACAAATACAAGCCGCCAGGAAAAAATAATTAAAGGAAACTAAAATGTCTAGTATAACAACAAGTCAAATCGGAACGGGTACTACCGCGTATGCCACCGATATCGTAGTAAAAGATTTAGATTTAGATGTATCAAACCGTGTAAAAGATGATACTCCTATTCTTAATATGGCAATGAGCAAAAAGCGTAAAGCCAATGCTACCAACCATTTATGGACCGTGGACACATTCCGTTTACCAGGCACACAAGCTTGGCAAGAGGGTGCTGCCGTAGTTCCATCAATGGCACAAAGTAATAGTCGTTATAACCTTAGCAACTATACACAAATCTTCGCAACTGTAATCGGTGCCAGCGGTACAGCTCGCGCAATGATGCAAAGTGGTGGTGATCCTCAAGCATATCAACAAACAAAACAGCTTACAGAGTTGTTCTTCGATGTTGAGACACAAATCGTGCGTAATGACCAAATTGGAACAAAATATTCAGGTCAAGCTGGTGCTGCCACAGGCCTAAGTGGAGCTACACAAATTGGTCGTAGAATGGGTAGTTTAGCCAGTTATGCTGGAACATTATCATTTAATACTACAAGCGGTGCTACAGATCAAATCACAACTTGGACCAACAATGAGTCAACCGATTCAGCTACAAGTGCTAGCGGCGCATTTAACATTGCTGCCAATGGATCACAGTTCTATACTGGAACATTTACTAATCAATCATTCTCTCCTATTACTTACAAACAGTTGGTAACAGTAGCAGAACAGCGTTATAATGCCAAGATTCGTACTATTGTAAGTCCAGTGTCTCTTCGCACTTCAATCAGTGATTTAATCGTTAGTTCAAACAACAGTGTAAATCGTCGTAATGTAGAACGTGGTGACACAATTGCCACTTATGAAGGGGACTTCAATTATACATATGAAATCTTCGATAGCTGGATTCTAGACCAATCAGGTGTAGCTAACTCATTATACTTCCTCAATGAAGAAGTATTATATTGGGCAAGCTTGCGTGACCTTGGACCTAATACAGAAATCTTCTCAAACGCAGATGCGTCATTAGATCAATTTATTATGGAAGGTACACTCGTGGTTCGTAACCAAGCAGGCGTAGCTATGTTAAACAACATTGCCAATCCTACTGGTTCGAATACTCCAACAAGTGCTCGTCCTGCCGCCCTCGTTCAACGTAACGTGGTTTAATCAACCCAGCAGTATGAAAAACCCTCACCCCGAGGGTTTTTTTTCCTTAACTATAAATACTATTATGAATGATACCCCTCAACCTGACGATTTAAATGACATCACCCATAACTTAGATTACATGCGTCAAGATCACGGTGGCTTTGTAACCTCACACAACGGTGTAGCTGATGCCATACTGCGTGATAACAAAACTTATGCTGGTTATAAAGGTGATTGGCAACGCAGTGACTATAATAAATCTAACAACATACTGGTTACTACCGGCCGTGAAGATGGTAAATTCTTTATTAAAAGAGAACAGTTTAATACTGATGACATCATAGCCGAATGTCGAGCTTACCGTGCCGCAGCCGAAGCAGGTATACCAGATCCTTTAGCGCCTATTATGCCAGATGGTAAATTAGGTTATCGCTGGATTAATTTACCGGATGTTATTGCCATTCGTATCAGCGACGAGTATTTTGGCGGTATACCCTGGAGTGCTATTAAAATGGATCGCACATTAAAAGCACAGTTCTATCAAGTGGTTCAACGTGAATTCCCGGAGTATATATGTTATCCCGGTGGCAAATTACCAATACCAATTAATCCACCATATCCAACCAGACGTGGCCAACAAAAATACTTCAAAGGGGGTCGATAAATGTTTAGATTTAGTACAGCAGATAACTTAGTTTCTTATATACAAGACTTTACCGGTTCAAGCGATAGTGAAGAAATTAAAAAATGTATTACATTATGCGAGTTGGGTCTTCGCAATATAGAATTACCAGCCTTGCGCACTGATCCATATAGTACAACCGGTACTGTTGGTGCCAATCAACTGATGCCAATTCCTGCGGATATGAATAAACCAATATTATTCTTCCAAATGGGCACACCGGTAAATGGTGAAAACTTAGGACCCTGGACAGTATATGACCGCGTGGGTGACCGTGACATCATCACCCAAAGCCTACTAAGCAATTTATATCTATCACCCATCAATGTGCCAATGGTGATTCGCGGTAAGTTCTCAGAAGTAGCGGGCAATTATAAATTCTTACCAAAACTGGGTCAAAATTCAGTAGTTAATTTATATTATTATCGTGCGTGGAATTTATTATACACCCCCGGTATTGACGCCAATAATAATCCCGTAACCATACAATCAAATGAAGTATTAGCAACATTCCCAGAAGGTTATGTATATGGCACATTACACGAGTATTATATTAAAAGACACAACACGGAATCGGCCCAAATATACAAGGCCAAATTAGATCAAGCTATACAAACGGTGGAAGATCAAAATAGTCTCGGTAAATGGAGTGGTGGACATACAAAATTAACCAGTGTATGGCAGCCCCGTCGTGACAGACAGTATGCTATAAAATAAGGCAAGTAAAATGACAATAATAATAAACGGATCAGTGTTTGGCAATGTCACTGCTGGTAATATTGCTAACATTAGTGGCAATGGTAATATTGCTAACATTAGTGGCAATGGTAATATTGCTAACATTAGTGGCAATGGTAATATTGCTAACATTAGTGGCAATGTCACTGCTGGTAATATTGCTGACATTAGTGGCAATGGTAATATTGCTAACATTAGTGGCAATGGTAATATTGCTAACATTAGTGGCAATGGTAATATTGCTAACATTAGTGGCAATGGTAATATTGCTAACATTAGTGGCAATGGTAA